>Ga0326728_10012248_pt1 | contig 19136 bp, 10 predicted proteins | sample MB3enrmetagenome_FD_207602 | JGI IMG/M metagenome (GOLD analysis project Ga0326728, IMG submission 207602) | Lab enriched peat soil microbial communities from McLean, Ithaca, NY, United States - MB31MN | ecosystem: Environmental > Terrestrial > Soil > Wetlands > Peat | place: USA: New York... | reverse complement strand
CCCGTTTAACCCCTACCACATGACGGTGGCCGCCACGGGGTTTGCACCCCTCACACAGGACTTGGACGTGAAATCGGCGGTGCCACTCAACTTGAATATTGCTCTGGAATTGGCGGGCGGAAAGACCGAGGTGACCGTGACCACCGATGCCGCGGACCTGATTGAGGTAGACCCCACGACCCACACGGACGTGGATCGGGCTCTCTTCGACAAGCTGCCACTGGAAAGTCAGTCGTCGTCTATCAGTTCCCTCGTTACACTTTCCACGCCGGGAATCGCCGCGGATTCGAACGGTCTGTTCCACGGAATGGGAGATCACGCAGAAAACTCGTTTAACGTCGACGGCCAGCCCATCACGGACCAGCAAAGCAAGGTCTTTTCAAACCAGATTTCCCTTGACTCGCTCCAGTCATTGGAAGTACTCCCCGGCGCACCGCCGGCGGAGTTTGGGGGCAAGACCAGCGTGGTGATTGTGGCGACCACGCGTTCAGGCTTGGGGGAGACTACGGCGCATGGCGATGTGAAGGCTTCTTACGGTACGTTCGGGACTACCAACGATGGGTTCGATCTCGGGTACGGCGGAAAAAGCTGGGGCAATTTCATTTCCGCCAACGGTCTGGACACTAGCCGGTTTCTGGATGGGCCGGAACATAACGTCATGCACGACCGGGGAAATGAAGAAAATGTCTTTGACCGTTTCGACCTCAAGCCCTCCGCTAAGGACTCCATCAACCTGAACTTCCAATTTACGCGCTCGTGGTTTCAAAACCCTAATTCCTATGACGCGCAAGACGCCACGGCATGGAACGGGTTGGTCGTTGACAACAATGGCCTGAGTCCCACCGGGGTGGTCGTAGGCTCTACCGATCAGCGTTCGCAGATCAAGACGCTTGACATTGCGCCCGCCTGGACGCGCCTGCTCAATACCACCACCGTGTTCACGTTGGGAGGGTGGGTGCGCCAGGATCGATACAACTACTTTCCGAGCGGCGATCCTTTTGCCGACCTCCAACCTGATATTCAGCTTCAGTCCATTGGCCAGACTCGCCGGCTGACCAACGCCGGCGGTCGCGCCGAGGTCTCTTTCGTGAAGGGGATAAACAACGTGAAGGCAGGAGTGGTATTTCAGCACACCTTTCTGACCGAAGACGACAGCTTCGGGGTGGTCGACCCCACCGCCAACGCTCCTTGTCTGAATGCTGACGGGAGTCCGGATACAAACCCCGGGCTGACCGATCCGGCGAACTGCACCGGACCGCTCCAGGCGAATCCGGGTTTTATATCCATCTTGGGCTGCTACGATTTGACTCGAACGGCGCCATTGCCGGTCTCTGACGGTTGCCCGAATTCGACCAGCGGCCTGTACGCCTATAACGTTCACACCGACGTCAAAGAGCTTGCCCTGTTCGCCCAAGACTCCATTACCTATAAGAACTGGAACTTCAACCTTGGCCTGCGCGGCGACCTATATAATGGCATCACCATTGCCCGCCAAGCGGAGCCGCGCGTGGGTGCCGCTTACAACATTAAGAAAACCAACACCGTGCTTCAGGGTTCGTATGCTCGCATCATGGAAACGCCGTTCAACGAGAACCTGATCCTGGCGAGCAACGGCTGCACCGATCCCGTGATCGCCGCGCTCATGTCGTCGACCATCGCTCCTTGCGTCAGCACCACTCCGCTGAGTCCCGGCACCCGCAATGAGTTCCACGTCGGCCTCCAGCAAGCCGTCAGCAAATACCTGGTGGTGAGCGGCGAATACATTTGGAAGTACACCCAAAGGGGCTTCGACTTCAGCATCCTGGGCGACTCACCGATTACCTTTCCCGTCGAGTGGACCAAATCGAAAATCCCTGGATATGCCGTCCGCGCCAGCGTCCCGAACACCCACGGCGTGACGGCCTTTGTGGTTTTCTCTAGCGTGGCGGCGCGCTTCTTCGAGCCGCAGGTCGCTGGAGTCGGCTCCGCGCCGGGCTCGCTCTGCGCGACGACGCCGACGGGATGCGAGGTGTTCCGCATCGACCACGACGAGCACTTTAACCAGACCACTCACCTGCAATACCAGCCGTTTAAGCGCGGACCTTGGGTGGGTTTCAACTGGCGTTACGATAGCGGCTTAGTGGCGGGCCCCCTGCCGTGCGCGGGCGGTAATTGCGCCAATGGGCCGGCCGGCACCGACTCCGTCGTGGATGCGTCGATTATCACGCCGGATCAGCAGTTCCAGGCCGGACTCTCTTGCAACGGCGTCTTTGCCACTCCGACTACTCCCATCAGCCCAGGCAGCATATGCCCGGCATCCGAGTACAAGTCCTCGCTGGTGAAGATTCCTGCGGCCGGAACCGAAAACGACGACCACAACCCACCCCGCATCGCGCCTCGCAACCTCTTCGACCTGTCCGTGGGCCAGGACAATCTGTTTAAGGGTGACAAGTACAAGTGGAGCCTTCGCCTGTCAGCAATCAACCTGGCGAATAAAGAGGCGCTCTACAATTTCATCTCGACTTTCAGTGGAACCCATTATGTGACACCGCGAGCCCTGTCGGTTGAACTCGGTTTCCATTTCTGATCACTTCCGGTGATTTCCGGGAATAACTCCCCTCCTCGGCGGGAGGAGGGGCCGGGGGTGGTGGGTAGTAGAATCGGCTCTCCCTTCAACCACCCCTGTCCCCTCCTTGAACAGAACGGGAATCGCGGGCGGACGGTGTTTCGAAGTGAACTGGTTTGCAGCGTTCTTGCTCTTGATCTCTCCAGCGTGCGCCGCCGTTCTGGGATTCGGCCAGCAGGCGCCGCCATCGATGCCCGGCATGTCCATGCCGTCTTCAGACCAGGAATCGGGTGTCGCCGCCATCAGCATGCAACCGCAGAACTTCCTTGAGGAAATCACAGCTCACACCAGCTCAGGCACCAGCGCAGAGCCGGACTCCACTCCCGCCCCGATGTTGATGACCATGAAAGGCGCGTGGACGCTCATGTTTCACGCCAATGCGTTTATTACCGATGAGCAGGAATCGAGCCCACGCGGTAGAGACAAGTTTTTTTCCACCAACTGGTTCATGCCCATGGCAAAACGCGGGCTGGGGCCAGGCGTCATCACCGTTCGAGCCATGCTTAGCCTGGAACCGGCGACCATAACGGGACGGCAGTACCCGCTCCTTTTCCAACAAGGTGAGACCGCGTTCGGCCGCCCCATCGCGGACGCTCAACACCCCCACAACCTCTTCATGGAGGTTGCAGCACTCTACGATTTGAAACTGGGCTCGAAGACTCTGCTTTCCTTTTACGCGGCTCCCGTGGGCGACCCCGCGATCGGACCGACGGCGTATCCACACCGAGCCTCGGCCTTGGAAGACCCGGTGGGCGCGCTTGGCCACCATCAAGAGGATTCGACTCACATTTCTGATGACGTCCTTACTGCCGGCCTCACCTATCGCATCGTGAGGATTGAGGCCTCCGGGTTCCACGGCCGCGAACCGAATGAGAACCGCTGGAACATTCACCAGGGCGGCATTGACTCGTGGTCCACCCGCTTAACACTTCAACCCGGAAAGAACTGGAGCGGGCAATATTCCTACGCTCGCATCGCGAGCCCGGAAGCGCTCTACCCCCAAGAGAACCAGGACCGAATGACCGCTTCCGTGATGTACAATCGCCCGCTCCCTCAGGGTAATTGGGCCAGCACCCTCGTTTGGGGGCGGACTCGCTCCATGCCCGACAATGCCATCTTTAACAGCTATCTCCTGGAATCGACGGTGCGTTTCCGGGGCAAGAATTACGTGTGGACGCGCCTCGAAAATGCCGAGCGGTCAAACGAGCTGATCCTGGGTGAAGCCCCTTTGCCTCCCGGTTTCGTCGAGCAGCCGATCGGAATGGTCCAGGCTTACACGCTTGGCTACGACCGGGACTTTGACCTCGTTCCGCATTTGGCGTCGGCGATCGGCGCACAGTTCACCACTTACGGCGTTCCCGACCACTTGAAATCCATCTATGGCGAACATCCCGCCGGCGTGGCTATCTTCCTGCGCTTGCGGCCCTTTTCAGGAAACGAAAGATAATGACTCCCCTCCTCCGCAGGAGGAGGGGCCGGGGGTGGTGGGCGGCTGCACAGACGAACACCGACCTCCCCTACCCCCTTTCGTGAAAACGCCATGTCATTCTGAGCGCAGCGAAGAATCCCGGCAGTTTGTATCAGACCTCACGAACTGCGGAGATTCTTCGCCGCGCTCAGAATGACAGTGTGTTTTATGGATTCAGGTTGCCCGTCAGCCAGCGGGCATAGGCGACTGCATTGAAAAGGTGTAGGGGTAGGGCTTGCCCTACCCCCGTCGGGGCCAGCAGAGATGCGGGGACGGCAAGCCGTCCCCCTACACGCTACACTATGACGAGGCTGCCTGGTCTCGAAGGCCTTTGGCTTTCTCGGCCATTTTCCTGGCTTTCTTGTGCTTTCCCTGGCGCGAGTAGAGATCCGCCAGATTGACGTACACCCTGGCCAGAGCCTGAGCATCGGGCTTCTTCTGTTTGGCAATCAGCATCAATGCTTCGGAGTAGGTGTGCTCCGCTTCCCACAGCTTCCCCTCTTGGGTGTAGGCGAAGGCCAGGCCGCTCAAGGAAGTCAGGACTTGGGGGCTTTCCGGTCCGAACACCTTCTTCCGGATGGCTAGCGATCGCAGGTAGAGCAGATCGACGCTCACCTGTTTGTACTCCAGCAACATGGCTCCGGCAAGATTGTCCAGGATCTCCGCCACCCCGGGGCTGTTCGGTCCCAGGGCCTTCTCGCGAATGGCCAAGGCGCGCTTCAGGAGAGGTTCAGCCTCTGCGTATTTCTTTTGGGAGAAATAAAGCTGTGCGAGGTTGTTCAGGCCGCAGGCCACATCCGGGTGATCCAGCCCCAGGTATCGTTCCGTCATGGAGAGGGAACGCAAATACATCGGCTCGGCTTCCGCATAGCGCCCTTGAACGCTGTAGAGGGAAGCCAGGTTGTTGAGCGAGTTCGCCACCTCAGGATGCTCGGGCCCGAAAGCCGCTTGCCGAACCGCCAGCGAGCGCTTGTAGAGGGATTCGCTCTCGCTATACTTGCCCTGGCGCATGCAGAGGGTTCCGAGATTATTAAGACTGGCCGCAAGTCCGGGGTCCGCCGGCCCTAAGGTCTTTTCTTTGATGAAGACAGCCCGCCGGTAGAGCGGTTCGGCTTCCGCCAGCTTGCCCTGCTCCCAGTAGAACTCCCCGAGGTTGTTAAGTGCGTTGGCCACTTGAGCATTTTCCGGCCCCAGGCTCTTCTCACGCAGGGCGAGGCATTGACGATACAACGGCTCAGCCTCCGAATATCGACTTCGGTACGTGTAGAGGGACGCCAGATTGTTGAGTGTGGTGGCGAGTTCGAGGGGTCGGGGGTCCGCCTGCTTCTGCCAGATTACCAGCGCGCGCCTGAGAGCCTGCTCCGCCTCATCGTACTTCGCCTCTCGCTGGTAGAGGACACCCAGGTTGTTCAGGACCCTGGCGAGGCGGGCCTCATTTGGCCCACCTGACTCCGCTTCCTTTTCCGCAGTTAGGTACTGTGACTCCGCTTCGTCGTAATGTCCTTGGCTGTATGCTTCCCGGGCGGATCTGAGTGCGTCGCCGGCGGGGCCTGCTTGCCCGAAAGCACCCCAGGGCAACAGAACCAAACAAATCCAACAAACCCGCAAGTCCCGCATTCGGTTTCTCCCAACAACCGTCTGCGTGAACGTCCTCGTAGCCGCGGCCTTCTGCCCGCCGTTGTGCCACCAACGACTCATGCCCGCCAGAAGGCGGCCGCTGCCACAGTTCGAATCCAGCCAAGAGCTGGATCGTTTTCAACCGCTCACTGGGGGAACGTCAGGCAAGTTTCTTGCCAGTTAGAAAGTTATAAATATTACACAAAGTAAGAAGAAGGCAGGGACCTTCTGTCGCTGATCGGGGCTGTTCTCCAGGCATGGTCAGCCAGTCGCCCAGACCGCAGCGGAAAGTCCGGCCGAGTCCCAACATCCCGGAATCCAGTCTTTGGGGATTTTGACGCATTTCAGTTTTTCCATCGAAATGGACATTTTGTCTCTTGACAGGCGCGAAATCATAGGCTACAATGCTCAGGGTCAAGGCTTCTGAAGGCGACAGCGGGACGGCCGCCTTCTTGTCCGTCTTCGACTCTGGTCGTCGCGCCGCTGGGCAACCACTGGGGCTGCCCCTGCAAAATTCGACGAGCGATCCGAGAATGTCTATGAAAACAAAGGATTCGGTAAAATCATCGTGGGCTGGCGCAGACGTTGCTTTTGAACGTCTGCGATGCGCCGAAGGCGCAGTTCGGTCAGATTGTGCCGCTTGCCCTGGCCTGTCCCTTCGGGACATCGCAGACCCCACACCTCGGGGTCTGCGCCCGGGATTATGCGGTTGAGAGCGGGTTTCGAAGGAAACAGAGCGAGAATGTCTATGAAAACAAAGGATCGCTCCGGCAAACTCCTCCGAACGTCCGTAGTAGCGCTGACCTTCGGGTCAGCAGGGAAGGAAGAACCGCCACTGACGTGCCGACCTGAAACTCGGCGCTACGAAGCCAACCATCGATATATCTGCCGAATTGGGACATTTAGTATGATCGGAGGCATAAAGGAACACAAATTGCCCGTATTCAGGGCGTACGCGGGTTGTAGGGTGTTTTGACCCGAAAGCGGGGCTCTACGTCCCAAGCTAACCCAAAAGCTAATCGTGGCGCCGACCTTCTGGTCGGCAGTGCCAAGGTGTTGTAATCTCCGCGGATTTCAGGGTCAGCGCAACAGTCGGCACTAAAAACGGGAGGACAGGGAAGTCAAAATAGAGTAAAATCTTCCGCCTCACGTTGATTCGGAAGAAATCCGTAGCTTGGGATCAAGAGTAGACCTTCCCGGCGAACCCGGTTTACAGGGGTAGTCTTCTATGAGCATCAACATTGGGCTGGATATCGGCGCCGTCAGTCTGAAGATAGCCGCCATCGGATCGCCGTCGGACGAGGCGCTTTTCCACAATCTTGGCGAAAAGTCCCCCACTTTCTTCGCGGCCTCGTTCCCCGCCGGCAGTCCTTTTGCCGGACGACCCTTGATTCTCAGCCGGTACCGGCGTATTCAGGGAAGCCCCTTCCAGTCCACGTTCGATCTGCTCCAGGAACTCTACGAATACCTGCCGGAAGAGAATGTGGAAGGGATTCGCGTGACGGGGTCCGGCAGCCAGCTTCTGGCGAAAATCCTGGGCATCTATTTCGAGAACGAGTTCCGAGCCATCGCCAAGGGCGTGCGAACCTTCAACTCCGAAGTGCGCACCATCTTCGAGATCGGCGGCGAGTCGTCAAAATACCTGCGGCTGGATCCGGAAGCCGTGGGGAAACACCTGGGAATTGTGGATTACCAGACCAGCGGAGAATGCGCCGCGGGAACGGGGTCGTTCATCGACCAGCAGGCTACGCGGTTGCTTTATAGCGTCGAGCAAGTGGGAGCGGCGGCGTCTGGCGCGAGTTGCGCGGCGCGCATTGCGGGACGCTGCTCGGTGTTCGCCAAGACGGACATGATCCACGCCCAGCAGAAAGGTTACACCACGGAGCAGATCCTGCGGGGCTTGTGCGACGCGGTGGCGCGAAACTTCAAATCCAGCATCGTCAAGGGCCGGGCTGTGGTTGTGCCCGTGGCCTTCATTGGCGGGGTTGCGCAGAATGCCGGCATCTCCAACGCCCTGGGGGAGGCGTTCAAGCTGGGAGAGAACGCACTGGTGGTTCCCGAGCTCTATGCCTGGCTGGGGGCGGCGGGCGCAGCCATGCTGGAGGCGGAAGAATGGCGGAAACGCTCCTTCAAGCGCATCCATCAACTCCGGCAGCATGAGGCGACGAAGAAAAGTTTTGCGTGCTCGGAAGCGCTTTCGATGAAGAACGTGCTGCTGCTGCGCGACCGGGCAGCGCCGGCGGGAATTGCGAATTTGAAATTTCAAATTTCAGGTGGGATCGAGACCGAGCCGTCAAACGGGAAATCGGGAAAGTCAAAAGAGAGCGGAGTTGGCGTTTCAAATCTCCAATCTCAGATTTCAAATAAGATCGAATCGTACCTGGGAATCGATATCGGCTCTGTAAGCACCAACCTGGTGGTTATCGACGCCGCGGGTAATCTCCTGAAGGAAATCTATCTCCCCACCCAGGGGCGGCCGATCGAAGTCGTTGACCGCGGCCTCAAGGAGATCGAAGCCGAGCTCGGCCCGCAGCTCGACATTCGCGGCGTGGGAACGACGGGGTCCGGGCGCGAGTTGATCGGCGAGCTGGTCGGCGCCGACACCGTCAACGACGAAATTACCGCCCACAAGACCGGCGCCATGCACGTCTGCCAGCAAATGGGCATGGAACCGGTGGACACGATCTTCGAGATCGGCGGGCAAGACTCGAAATTTATCCGCATCGAGAAGGGCGTCGTGGTGGACTTCACCATGAACGAGGCCTGCGCGGCGGGCACCGGGTCGTTTCTCGAGGAGCAGGCCGAAAAGCTGGGGATTGCCATCAAGGAGGAGTTCGCGCGCCTGGCCCTGGCCTCGGCCAACCCCGCCCGCCTGGGTGAGCGCTGCACCGTCTTTATGGAGCGGGACGTCACCTCGCTGATGCAGAAGGGCGCGGAAGTGGGCGATCTGGCGGCGGGCTTGGCTTACTCCGTGGCCTTGAACTACCTGAACCGGGTGGTGAGGGGAAGGAAGATCGGCAACGTCATCTTCTTCCAAGGCGGGACCGCCTACAACGACGCGGTGGCGGCCGCGTTCTCACAAATCCTGGGCAAGCGAATCATCGTTCCGCCACATAACGGCGTCATCGGGGCCATCGGTATGGCTCTGATTGCGCGCGAGCGGATGAAGAACGCAGGCCAAGCGAGCGGCTTCAGGGGCTACGACCTGCACCAGGTGGAGTACACGGTGCGGGATTTTGTTTGTCGCGCCTGCTCGAACTTCTGCGACATGAAAGAGTTTACGATCGAGGGCGAACGCACTTATTGGGGAGACCAATGCTCGGACAAATTCCGCAAGCGGGCACGCTCCGACCGCAAGCCGATCCTGGACGACCTGGTGGAATATCGCGAGAAGCTGCTGGAAGAAGTACTGTTGCCCTTCGGAGGCTCCAAGCCCAGCGTAGGTATACCGCGCAGCATGTTCTACTACGACCGCTTCCCCTTCTGGTGCGCCTACTTCCAGGAACTGGGCTTCGAGGTCACGGTTTCGGCGGCCACGGACCGGAAGATCTCCGCCCGCGGCGAAGAGACAGCCGTCGCCCAGCCGTGCTTCCCCGTGCAGGTCGCTCACGGGCATGTCCTGGACCTGCTGGACAAGAAAGTAGACTACCTGCTGATTCCGAATGTCGTCAATGCCGAGGCGCCGGACCAGGGGGTGGATTCGCACCTCTGTCCCTGGAACCAGACGCTGCCCTTTGTGGTGCGCGCGGCGCCGCAAGTTGAGACTCAGCGCGCCAAGTTGCTGACCCCTACCGTGCATTTCCGCTTCGGCAGGAATCATGTGGAGAAAGAATTAGCTGCCTTCGCTCGCACCCTGGGCTTTTCCCGCAAGAAGAGCGATCGCGCCGTGACCGCGGCCTATGCCGCTCAGGAGGCCTTTACCGAAGCTGTGCAGGAGGCCGGGGCCCAGGCGCTGGCCCAACTTCAAACCAGCGGTGAGCCGGCGCTGCTCCTGGTGGGGCGGCCTTACAACCTGTACGACCGCAGCGTCAACTGCGACATCCTCCGCAAGCTGCGGTCGCTCTATGGTGTCAATGTCCTCCCCATGGATTTCCTTCCTCTGGACTCGGAAGACATCACGGAAGTCAACGCCAACATGTACTGGAATTCCGGCCGGCGCATTCTCGCCGCGGCCCGATTGGCTAGCCGCCATGCCAACTTGCACCTGGTTTACATCTCGAACTTCAAGTGCGGCCCCGACTCGTATATCAAGTCGTTCGTTGACGACGCAGCGGGCAAGCCTTCCCTGGTGCTCCAGTTCGACGGCCACTCCAACGATGCAGGCTTCATCACCCGTTGTGAGGCCTATCTCGACAGCAAAGGATTTCTGCGATGCCCCTCTTCGACCACCGTCATGTGAGCCGGCGCATCAGCGCCGGCCACCCCCTTTGGCGCAAGACGGTTTACATCCCTACCATGGCGGAAGGCAGTTCGGAGGCCTTCGCGGCGACTTTTCGCTGGCTGGGTATCGATGCGCAGCCGACCCCGCCCTCCAACGAGCGGACGCGGGAATTGGGGAGCAAGCACACCACCGGCGACGAGTGCTACCCCGCCAAGGTCACGGTTGGCGACTTCCTGCGAGTCATCGAGATGCCGGGCTTCCGGCCGGCCAAAGCAGCCTTCTTTATGCCCACTGCCGAGGGGCCCTGCCGGTTCGGCCAGTATGCGCCTTTCCTGAAAAAGGTCTTGCGCGAGGCTGGCTACGCCGATGTCCAGGTGCTTTCACCGAGCAGCCAGAATGGCTACGCGGACTTAGGCGACATCACCAATGCATTTCTGCGCGCCGGTTGGCGGGCCCTGGTCTGCGCCGACACGATTCACCGCGCGCTGCTCAAAACCCGTCCTTATGAAACCAGTCCGGGCGCTGCGGACGGCGCCTTTCAGACCTCGCTCCAGGACTTGTGCCAGACGCTCGAGAGCAGTTGCGCGGAGATGGATTGCCAACTCTTGAGTTTGGTTGAAGCCGTGATTCGGGCGCGCGAAAGGTTCCGGCGAGTGCCCGCGCAGTACGACCCCAACACTCCGTTGATCGGCGTCGTGGGGGAGATCTTTTGCCGGCTGAACACCTTCTCCAATGAGGACTTGATTCGCAAACTGGAGGGTTACGGCGCCGAGTGCGACCTGAGCCACATCGCCGAATGGGTGGCCTACACCAATACCGAACAGGAGCGAAAGCTTCGCCTGCGCGGACGGGTCTTCTCGATGGATATGCTCAAGGCGCGCTTGCGTTCCTATATCCAGCATTCCGATGAGCACGCTTTGACCGCCCCGTTCCATGAGGACTTCATGGGCTACGAGGAGCCGGAAGTGGAACAGATCATAGAACTGGCATGGCCCTATTTGCCCGTCTGCGGGGCGCAAGGTGAGATGGTGTTGAGCGTCGGGAGGGCTGCTTACCTTGCCCTGCACGGCGCGGATGGCGTAATCGACATCAGCCCCTTCACCTGCATGAATGGTATTGTGAGCGAGGCGATCTACCCCAAGCTCAGTAGGGAGTATGGTGGCATCCCCATCCGCAATTTCTATTTTGACGGTACACAGTCGGACCTCGACCGGGACCTGGGTATCTACCTTGAACTGGCTCGATCCTATCGCGAGAAGAAACCCTTTCCCCGCCAGTATGCGCCCTGCTTCAACCAGCCGGTGGCGTGAGGAAGTGATGAGCCAGGACGTTGTTGGCCATTATTTGTAGGCTATCACAAGAGGAGTGAGAAGGGGTATTGACAAGCGACGAAAAGTGCCTTATTCTTAGATACGCATTAGCGTGTAAGTAATGCAGCGGCAGACCCCGATGGTCTTTTGGCCGCAGGGCCCCTCGTGCTACGTAAGCTATTGTGGGTTAGTCAAGAAGGAGAAGAATCCATGATTAAAAGCACGAACCGCCAGGGTTCTTCCGACAGCATGCGCATGGCAATCCTTGCCGACGAGATTACCAGATCACTGCGCGAAGTCTCCCTCCACAAGAGAGTTTGGGATCGCGACCGCCGCGTCATTTCCCAGGCGGTTGACATCTTGACTCAGATGATGCAAGCGAGGGAGGGGAATGGCAACCAAGGACAGGCAAAGTCGGTTGGCGCGTCCCTGCCTTACGCGCATGCCCTGCGAGCAGTCGAAGCCATGCGCCTCGATCGCGGCTCCTTTGAATCAATGCAGAAGTTGTTTGAAGTGCTGGTGTCAGAGTTGAAGGACTTGCGAGACGAGCGCAGTTTTAACCCGCAGTACGTTGAGCAGTTCTTTATCGCGGTCCGCGATGTCGCGCTGCACTTGAGTTTTTCGGACTACTCGGGAATCTTCCTGAATGCGGCCTGACCGCGGGACGTAGGACGGCAGTCAAGGCTTTCTCCATTCCTCCCAATCCTTCAACACAGCTTTCGTCATTTCTTGGGCGGCTACTTGCAGCCAATCGGGCTTCCGCTTACCCAGGTCGCGGCGAACGTCCTTGATCGCACCCTTGCTCCCCAAGTGAATATTCGCGGTCTCGAATCCCATGGCGTGAAGCAGCCGTTCCTCATCGCGCTTTTGTGGCAGGGTAGCCAACTCGACAGGGGAACACTGTGGGGAGAGGCGGCGCACAATCCATCTGCCGCGCAAATGCACATAGGGGTCAAGCGCCCGCGCGGCGTTGGTGATGATCGTCTCGTAGAATATCTTCTGCGGGCCCTTGCCTTCATTGGCCCAAACACACGCCGAAGCCGCCAGCGCCTTCGCCTCGCGGGCCACTCTGCCTCCTCCCCAATCGGCGATGGCCACAAAACGCTCTCTGCCCAGGCTTCCTACTCCTGCCACCCGGTGGGAGACGCGATAGATCATCCCTCGCTCTGGCAACAGATCCTCGATCGCTTTCCGGGCGCTCTTGGGGATTTCGCCGCGGAGCGTGGGCAATGCGTTCATCTTTCCCCAAAAATGTACAGGGTCACGGAGTTCGCCGCTGACGGTTTCACGCAGCCACTTGTGATCTTCTTCCAGAACAAAGGGCTTGCCGCCTTCCTCAAGGCCTTCACGATAGCCGGTCAGGATGCTCTTGCACGCGTCTTGCGTGGCCAATTTCAATTGGTTGGCCGCTGCGGCAAGGTGCGCGCTCACCGCGAGCCTGACGAGGTCGTTGGTGTACGCCATGGGGAAGGCCTCGTCAAAATCGTTCACGCCCCAGATCAGGCGTCCTTCCGCGTCGCGCCAGGTCCCAAAATTCTCCAGGTGAAGATCGCCAACCGCCAGGACCCGGGGCGCTTTGGCGACGTCCGTGCGAAGCTCCCGCCATAGTTGAACCCAGCGATAGTAGGTGGCGCGCAAAAAGGGGAAAGGCGCCTCTTCCATCCGGGAGTGCTTCAAGGTAATGTCTGCCGGAATCAGGTTCAGGCGCTCGCCCAGCCACGCTTCGTATCTCTTGGTCGCCTTTTTGATCCGCATTTGTACTCCACCCGACGTCGCGGCGCTTTCAGGCCGCTTGCCGGCCAGTGTTCATAACCTCGTTCGGCGATCACACCGAGGCGGCATCATCGCTGCAAATCCCAACTAACCCCCTGCCCGGCTCGTCACCTGTCACTCGTCGCCTGTCGCTGCCTTTGGGTTATACTCAGCACTCTATGAAGCCATTTCCAGTCGGGAAACTACCCCCTCGCATTTTCCAGGGACTCTTGACCGCCTGTCAAGTACCAAGAAACTCCCGCGTCGTCCTGGGGCCGAGGTTCGGCGAGGACGCCGCTGTAATCGATATGGGCGACAAATACCTGGTGGCGAAGACCGATCCGATCACCTTCACCTCCGAGCGAATCGGCTGGTACGCCGTGAACATCAATGCCAATGATGTCGCCACGACGGGAGCCCGCCCGCTCTGGTTCCTGGCCACTTTGCTGCTTCCGCAGACCAGTACTTCCTTGGGGTTGGTCCGCCATATCTTTCGAGATACGCTCCGGGCTTGTGCGGACTTAGGTGTGACACTCTGTGGCGGCCATACCGAGGTCACCTTGGGCCTCGACCGTCCAATTCTGGTCGGTCAAATGCTCGGTGAAGTGGCCAAACCCAAGCTGGTCAGAAAGGAAAGTCAGCGGCCGGGAGATGTCGTGCTCCTCACGCGAGGCATTGCCATCGAGGGCACCGCGATCCTCGCTAGGGAAAAGCGCTCCGCCCTAAGCCGGGAACTGCCAACGGAAACCCTCCGGCGGGCGCGAGGCTTGCTGTTTCGTCCCGGGATAAGCGTTGTGCAGGACGCTTTGCTGGCACAGCGCCAGGGCGAGATTCACGCCATGCATGACCCGACTGAGGGAGGTTTGGCGTCAGGTTTGTATGAACTCGCGAAGGCCGGCGGTGTGGGCTTGCGCGTCTGGAGAGATAAGGTCCCCATTCTCGAAGAGACACGCCTTTTGAGCGAAATCCTGAGATTTGATCCTTTCGCCTTGATTGCGTCAGGTTCCTTGCTCGTCGTCGCAAGCGCGGACTCGGCCCCAGCGTTGCTCCGTGCTTATTCGCGCCGTCACGTGACAGCCGCAATCATCGGCGAAGTAAGGGAAGCTGCGGAAGGCGTCCAATGGGTCGAGAGCGGCCGGACAAAACCTCTCCGCGTTCCGGAGCGCGACGAGATTGCGCGCTTATTGAAAGGTGAGAAGCGTTCTTCCGCAGCCTGTTAAGGCCGAGATTTGGCGGCCTGAAAGTCGGCGCTGCGCCGTAACGAGGAGATTGCTGACATGCGGAAGAGTGATTGGCGCAGACACCCAATCGTGCTACACTAAGGGAGTGAGCTGAGTGGTCTCCGCTAAGCTCGCGCGCCGTCTTAGGTATGCTCCGATTCAAAAAATGGGGGAGATAGCAGGGTCAAGACTCATCGCCTGGTGACGGCTTCCATTGCGAGTTGGCTCGACGGGTTGGTTTGGAACCTGCCTGTCGCATATCCCGCAAGGTTTATCGGTCGCGCAAGGCTTACTCCCATCCTCTTACGAAACCATCATGAATGCCTGGCTCCAAGTCCTAAATTATCTCAAAACGAAGGTCAACACGCAGAGTTACCAGACTTGGTTGAGGCCTACCCGGTTCAGCCATGTGGATAAGGAAGCGATTGTCGTCTGTGTTCCGAACCGCGAATTCCAGGAGTGGATTCAGGAGAACTATGCCCCACTCGTCAGCGAAGCCCTACAGAATCTCAATATGGGCATTGCGGAGATCCGCTATGTCGTTGGTGAAAATGCAGAGAAGAAGGGTGTTGGCGCCGACTCTGCTAAACCGCTGCAGAGCAAGCTGGACTTCGATTCCGTCGACCACTTGCTGAATCTCAAGTACACTTTTGACACCTTCGTGGTAGGCTCTTGCAACCAATTTGCACACGCCGCGGCCCACGCCGTTGCGCAGAACCCGGCGAAAGCCTACAACCCGCTCTTCCTCTACGGGGGAGTTGGTTTGGGCAAAACGCACCTTATGCAGGCGGTAGGCCATACCATCAAACATAACTGGAAGGAAATGCGTTTGGCCTACGTCTCCTCGGAAGCTTTCACGAACGATCTCTTAAGCTCCCTGCGGACCGACCGCATGTATTCCTTCCGGGAAAAGTACAGAAATATAGATGTGCTGCTCATGGACGACATCGAGTTCATTGCCGGAAAAGAACGAACGATGGAAGAATTCTTCCATACGTTCAACGCCCTCTATGAAGCTCAGAAACAGATTGTGATATCTTCCGATTGCCCGCCGAAAGACATCCCCGACTTGGAAGAGAGGGTGCGCTCCCGCTTTGCCTGGGGCCTGCTCGCCGATTTGCAACCGCCGGATCTTGAAACCAAGCGCGCCATTCTGGACAAGAAATGCGAAGCCCAAGGGGTTACTCTGCCCGAAGAGGTCAGCGATTTCATAGCGCGCAAGATCAGGTCCAGCATCCGTGACTTGGAGGGAGCGCTGACGCGACTGGTGGCTTATTCCTCGCTCACCGGGGCCGAGGTTTCCCTGGCCATGGCGCAGCAAGTGCTTAAGAACCTCGTCGATTTGGGCGAACGCCGCGTCTCGATCGAGATCATCCAGCGCGCGGTGTGCCAGGAGTTCGGTTTGTCGCTCCCTCAATTGCGGTCCAAAAACAACAGTCGGCCGGTGGCTTATCCTCGGCAAGTGGCCATGTACCTTGCCAAGGAACTCACCACCGCATCGCTGCCGCAGATCGGCAGGGAATTCGGCGGGAAACACCACACAACTGTGTTACACTCTATTAATAAGATTTCGGAATTGCGCCAGTCGGACAGAGATTTGAACAGGCTTCTCAACAAGCTTCGCGATAGTCTCAGTTGAAGTTAGCGGCTTTCGAAGGATGTTCATGATGAGAAAACTTGTGAATTTCTCCAGGCCGCCGAACCGCGCAGCGAAATTCACAGCCGGGAATATTCGATTCACAGGTCCAGTGCCTGTAACGGGATGTCCGCCTGAGGTTTGCACAATTCTCCACACTTACACAGTTCCTACTACTAAGAACATTCCCTGATAGGATACTAATGAGATGGATTTCTCCATAGAAAAGGCTCGGGTCCTAAAAGAACTGGCTCTCACTCAGGGAGTGGTTGAGAAAAAGACGACCATTCCTATTCTCTCCAACCTTCTGATCGAGGTTGACGGAGAGAATCTTAGAATCAGCGCCACCGATCTCGACCTTGGGGTGTGCTGTAATTGCCCGGTCAAAGTGAAGGCCCCGGGCTCCGGGACCATTCCTGCCAAACGTCTTATTGAAATCGTGCGCTCTCTTCCCGAAGCTGAGGTTCATTTCAAGGCCTTGGAAAACCACTGGGTGCAGCTAACGTGTGAACGCTCTTCCTTTAAGCTGGTGGGAATGGCAAAGGACAATTTCCCGATGCTGCCGGTCGTCCCGCCGGCATTGGCTGCGCTCCCTGCGAATGTGCTTGCAACGGCTATCCAGAAGACGGTATTCGCAATTTCCAATGAGGAGTCTCGTTACACTTTGAATGGAGCTCTGCTCTTGCTCAGGCCCGGCAGCGTGGCGATGGTGGCGACAGATGGGCACCGGCTTGCCTTAATTGAGCGCGACATCGAAGTTGCGGGGCTCAAGAACGAGTTGAAATTGCTCATCGCCAAAAAGGCGATGGGCGAACTAGTGCGGTTGTTGGCGGAAGGGGAAGGCGAGTTACCGGTCAGCATCTCAAAGGATGAAGGCCATCTCTTCTTTTCTCTGGGCCAACGTGTCCTGATTTGCCGCATGCTGACGGGGCAGTTTCCAAACTATGAGGCGGTTCTTCCTCGCGACAACAACCGTGTCTTGCAACTCGAAAAGGAAAGCATCTCGGCCGCTGTGCGTCGGGTCGCCTTACTCGCTGACGAGCGCTCGCGGGCTGTCCGGATGCACGTGGAGAAGGGACAACTGGAAGTGTCTTCCTCGAGCGGGGAATATGGCGAGGCCCGCGAGGTACTTGACACGTCCTACCAGGATGAGGCCATGCAGATCGGCTTCAACTACCAGTACTTGCTGGATTTCTTCAACGTGGTGGAAGGCGCCGGGAAGATTTCCCTGGAACTGAAGGACGAGCAGAGCGCTGGCCAATTTCGGCCGGTTGAGGGCGGAGCTTACCGGTATCGCTACGTGGTGATGCCCATGCGGATTTAGGGATTCACCGTCGTCACCCCCGCGCAAGCGGCGGTCCATTGTCGGCCCAGAACGCAACGGATTCCCGCTTGCGCGGGAATGACGTGTGGCACGTGATTTTCGGGAGAGCGAGGGGCCACAATTCTGTCGATTGGTCGTTGCTCATATTGGAGAAGTGAAGTGGAGCCGGCGGGGAGACGCTTTCTCTGCCGGCTTTTTTTGCAATTGGGGCTAGAACGGGAGGTTGAAGGAACACGTGAGCAAGCAGAATACTGGAGAACCTAATGGCGCCCCGGCCTACGACGCGGCGAGCATCAAGGTGCTTGGCGACTTGGAAGCGGTGCGCAAGAGGCCGGCGATGTACATCGGATCGACGGGCGCCATGGGACTGCACCACCTGGTGTGGGAGGTAGTGGACAATTCCGTTGATGAGGCGTTGGCCGGATACTGTGATCGCATCGACGTCGTCGTGCATAGCGATAACTCGATGACGGTGATCGACAACGGCCGCGGCATCCCAGTTGATTTGCACAAGGAAGAAGGACGCTCAGCGGCGGAAGTGGTGATGACCGTTCTCCACGCCGGCGGGAAGTTTGACACCAACAGCTACAAAGTCTCCGGCGGTCTGCACGGCGTGGGCGTGTCGGTTGTCAATGCCCTCTCCGAGCGGTTGGACCTGGAAATCTGGCGTGACGGCTACACCTGGGAACAATCCTACGAGCGCGGAAAGCCCGTCCAACCGCTTAAGCGGGCGGGCAAGACAGAACGCCGCGGGACCAAGATTACCTTCCTGCCTGACGCTAAGATCATGGACTCGATCGACTTCAATTACGATACCTTGGCTCAGCGCCTGCGTGAACTCTCTTTCCTCAATAAGGGCTTGACCATCCGGCTCAAAGACGAACGCACCAACAAACAGGCGGAATTCCATTACAACGGCGGAATCGCCGAGTTCGTGAAGCACCTCAATAAGAACAAAGAAGTGCTGCACGCCACTCCTATTTACGCCGAGGCCGACCGCGACAATGTGCATATGGAGTTCGCCCTTCAGTACAACGACGGCTATGCGGAGGCCGTGTTTTCTTTCGCCAACAACATCAACACTGTGGATGGCGGTACTCACCTTTCGGGGTTCCGCTCCGCTCTCACCCGCGCCATCAATCAATACGGCCAGAACCAAGGGCTCTTCAAGGAAGTGAAGGAAAACCTCCAAGGCGAGGACGTTCGCGAAGGGCTTGTGGCGGTGGTCAGCGTCAAGCTTCCCCAACCCCAATTTGAAGGCCAGACTAAAGGGAAGCTCAACAGCGACATCCAGAGCACGGTGGCCAGCTTCGTTTATGAGAAGCTCATGGAGGCTTTTGAGAAAAACCCCGCCGTAGGCAAGAAAGTGTGCGCCAAAGCCATCGACGCTTCTCGCGCCCGCGAGGCGGCCCGCAAGGCGCGGGAGTTAACACGCCGCAAAGGCGCACTCGATTCCGGCGGACTGCCGGGCAAGCTGGCCGATTGCCAGGAGCGAGACCCGGAGCGTTGTGAACTCTTCCTGGTGGAGGGCGACTCGGCCGGTGGTTCGGCCAAGCAGGGGCGCGACCGCCGCTATCAGGCCATCCTGCCGTTAAGAGGCAAAATTCTCAACGTCGAAAAGGCGCGGTTCGACAAGATGCTGGGCCATGAAGAGATCCGCGCCCTCATCACGGCGCTGGGCACCGGCATCGGCAAAGACGACTTCGACATCTCCAGGTTACGGTACTCGAAAATCATCATCATGACCGATGCCGACGTGGACGGATCCCACATTCGCACCCTGCTGCTTACCTTCTTCTACCGCCAGATGCCGGAACTCGTCG
>Ga0326728_10012246_pt1 | contig 19140 bp, 17 predicted proteins | sample MB3enrmetagenome_FD_207602 | JGI IMG/M metagenome (GOLD analysis project Ga0326728, IMG submission 207602) | Lab enriched peat soil microbial communities from McLean, Ithaca, NY, United States - MB31MN | ecosystem: Environmental > Terrestrial > Soil > Wetlands > Peat | place: USA: New York... | reverse complement strand
GGCTAACACGTGGAAATGAGACAATGGGGACAAATGAGACAAATGAGACACTTTTTTTTATGCTTTGGAATCAGAGGGATAGATCCACAAAAACTGTGCTCACCCTCAAGAAAGCGAAAAAGTGTGGCATTTCGCCACACCCTCACCCTTGACTGCGATTGCCGACCAGACGGCACAAGTGAACATAGGTGAGGGTAGACTTGTCAACCCATTTACCCTCCCGATCTAGTCCATTACCCCGCAGTCATACCCCAGCGGAACCATTCTAGGCTTGGGTGGTACCGTGGGTGGTTTCGGTGGTGGTATCTTCACTCGTGGTACTTGCGATTGAGGCTTCATCTTTCACCCCCTGCGATCTAACTTCTTCTGCCATTCCGGTCGAAAGTCCCAATAAAAGCCATCTGCCTTGTCAGGTGGCTTGGAGTCATCAACCGGAATTGCCTCCCGGGCCCCCAAAATGTCCACAAGACAGTGCGACCGAGTAGCTGATTGGGTCAGCCGTTGGCTGCCCTCACTCTGTTAAGCGAAAAACGCGGATGAAAACTCTAATGGGGGGAAAAAAATTTTGGCTGGGGCGGCCGAAAAAGGCGAACAGTTGGTACGCACGCCGGAGGTCGGCGATTGACCGGGGAAATATGCCATCCATCTTCGAAACTCGAAACTGGAAACTCGAAACTCGCAAAGGCGAGAGTCAATGCAACAGGGACGAATTTCGATTTTCGAGTTTCGAGTTTCCATTCTCTGGCGGCGCAAAAACCTGCATGAGGGAAGCGAACGGCCCGCCTCTACCGGCTCCAGATGTACCGTGGGAAAAAAGAGGCGCGGACCTCAAAGGCTGAGGTCCGCGCTATCTACTTTGCGAGTTTCGAATTTCCAGTTTCGAGTTTCGAACACTTGATCAAGGAGGGGTCAGCTTGAACACCACTCCGCAGCCGACACCATACCAGTCATTGCACCCCGCAGTACTACCGCCGCTCCAGGTGGTGCCGTACAGGTTATGCGCCGAGTCCTGCACCAAACCTGCCATCGGACCTGCCCCGTCACCTTTGTACCCGCTGAAGCCGTACAGCAGGGTATACTTGTTGTTGTTCTTCGTATCCACCTGGAAGACCGTTCCACAACCGTCCCCCGAGCAGTAGCCGCCGCCCATGTCGCCGCCGCCGAAGGTAGTGCCATAAAGCATGCCAGCGTCCCAGACCAGACCTCCTATTGGATCTTGGCCGTCCCCATCCCACATCCCTAGAAAATTGTAAAGCGGGGTATACGTGCCGTGGATCGTATCATACTTGAAAACCGTTCCACAACCGTCAGAGCACTTGGTGGAGCCGCCGTAGTGGGTGGTGCCGTATAGGTTGCCCTTCCCGTCCGACACCAAAGTCGAGCTTGAGGGGTAAGCCCCGTCCGAGCCGGCGGAGCCCTGAAAACTGTGCAGCATGGTCACCGTCCCCCAATAGGTATTCGACGTATCCAGCTTGAAAATCGTTCCGTAGCCGTAAGCGCCGCCATTAGCAGTGGTGCCGTAAAAATATCTCGAGCCGTCCCACCACAAACCTGCCCAGGGATAGGAGCCGTCCGTCCCCGCCCCAGTGAAGGAGTGAATCACGCGTTCCGTCCAGCCTGAACCTGAGGAGTTAGGCTCAAGCCAGAACACCGTTCCGCCGTTGGAAGTGCCGCCCTTGTTAGTAGTGCCCCAAAGGCCGTAATTGAAGCCGGCCGGGCCGAAATACAGCAAACCTGCGTAGGGAAGCGCCCCGTCCGTGCAGTTCTGCTTAGAACAGAAGTTGTAGAGCACGGTCTCCTTGCTGCCTGTCCACTCGAACACCGTTCCGTAGTTGGAAGTGCCGCCGGTGTCGGTGGTCCCGTAAAGAGTGCTGCCGGCGCCGGGCCACACCAGACCTCCGCGGGGATTTGCCCCGTCGCCTGTCGTATAGCCAGTAAAGCTGTGGAACACGGTCTCCTGGAGGGGGCTCGTGCTCAGCTTGAACATCGTTCCGCAGCCGTAGGTGCAGTTGGTAGAGGAGCCGCCATAGTAGGTAGTGCCGTAAAGGGTTCCCTTCACTTGGATCAAACCGGCGTAGGGATTTGCCCCGTCGTTCGACGGTCCCTTGAAGTTATAGAGCACGCTGTAGTTCTGGGCCTGTACCGCGACCGCTGGCACGAGCACGACTGCCAGCGCCAGCGCGATACCTATTGCGCGCAGGCGCATCCTCGAAGTTTGTCCTCTCCTTACCATATCGTCTTCCCTTTCTTTCCTTGCTTCTTGCATGATGAGCCTCCTTTATCCTGTTTTGAATTTGGGTCAGCCGTTGGCTGGCCTCACTCTGTTAAGCGGAAACGGCGGATGAAAACTCTAATGGTGGAAAAAAAATTTTGGGCGGGGGCGGTCGAAAGGGCGAACAGTTGGGGGCTGGCGCAGAGCGCAACTCTGCGGCTCACGGGCAGGACTGAAATCGGGCCGAGCTGATCACTCTCAGGAAGCTCGGCGCGGCGATAGCTTCTGCTGATCAGGAGACTCCAGCCGTCGCCACGCAAAATGGGGCTGGTGGGTCGGCATGACCAGCGCTAATATAGCAGGTTGAAGCGCAGAGCTGCCCTCTGCGCCAGCCAGCGAGGTCTTGGGTAGCGTCTGAATTGAAAGGAAAGAAGTGGCTACCGTCGCAGAGATTCCAGCCAATCTGCCGATGCGCTTGCCGGGGCGCAAGTACGACCGTCAATTCTTCTTTGCGATGACCGTGCTCCTGGCGGCGGTCGTGGCGATCGGGTTCGCGCCCACCTACTATCTGGCAGGGCTTCTTCGAGCTCCGCTGCCGTCACGGATCGTCCACATCCACGCAGCGGTATTCAGTACCTGGATGATTCTGCTGATGGTGCAGACGGGCCTTATCTCAGCCAAGCGGGTTGGCTGGCACCGCAAGCTCGGCATGGCGGGGTTCGTGCTTGCTATTGCAATGGTGGTGATGGTGGTGCTGACTGCCGCGGGCCTTGCCGTGCGGGTGAAGGGCGCTCCGTCAATGGAACTGGTGCTCGGTCTTCTCTCTGTCACGTTTACAGACGCGTTTGACTTTGCTGTGCTTGCGGGGTTTGCATACGCGTTGCGGAGCAATGCGGCAGCTCACAAGCGGCTCATCATCATCGCAACCGCTTGCCTCACACGGGCCGCTTTCTTTCGCTGGCACGTCCCAATACTGTTCCGTCAAGCGTACCCAGCCTATGCCGCCACGTATGTTTTTCTTTTCTTGCTGGCCGCCTATGACTTGTGGTCCACGCGCAAGATTCATCGCGCGACGATCTGGGGCAGCGCCTTTCTGATCTTTATGGGGCAGATGACTCGCTTCATCGGGCCAAGCGCGCCCTGGCATGCGTTTGCACACTGGGTGCAGAGCTGGGGAGTTTAAACTGAGCGTCATAAGTATTTGCGCATATCTTGCAACTCGGGCCGCGTAAACAGTGGCTCTCGATGACCGCCATGCGCGCTTATTTATGGCATCGTGTTTAGAAAGCTGATTCTGTTTGAATTCCGGCATCTTGAGACGCGGGCTGACGGCAGGCCTGCTCCACTATAGAATTGCCGAATGCCCGCTATAGCAGGTTGAAGCGCAGAGCTGCGCTCTGCGCCAGCCAGCCCTAGAGTCCCTTAGCCTGCCTCTCCGCCCTCCGAAGCATCCACTTTGATGGTCGCTCGCTTGCGCGAATGCCTCTCTTGACACCCAGCCTGAAGCCCCCTTCCGAGCGCCCTTTGTTCCAAGGCACTTCGTGGTGCAATTCCTTATCGAAGAGTTCCGGCAACATATAGATGGCGGAGACACCGTAGCTGGAGCTGAGGGTGCGGGTCATGGCTTGCGTCCTCGGCTTGCGTCCTCCCTTACCTCGCATGGGTGCCCTCATCTCAAGCACAAAGTCTCCTAGCAAAATCGCCAGCGCAAGAACGTTCTTACTCTGTTAAGCGGAAACGGCGGATGAAAACTCTAATGGCGGAAAGAAAACTTTTGGCTGGGGCGGCCGAAAAAGCGAACAGCCCGAACCCACGCTGTGCTACCCAGCGCGGCCTGTGGCCGCAACCAAGAGTGGCTGCGAGTGACGAGTGACAAGTGGCGGGTGACGAGCAAGAAAAATCTTGGCGCGGTGCGCCGCCGGTCAGGCATGGCGAGCCCGATCTCAGCAGCCGAAGCCGCCGGAATCGGGCCCGCCACGCCGCTATCTCTCAGCGGACGTTCCTCACCTGCGTTCGTCAATGGTTCCCGTGGACCTTCTTAGTTGTCCGCTGAAGCGGTTCCCACCGCCCCAAACGAGAACTGGTCGCAATAGCCGCTGCCACAGACTTCGGTAGTCAGCTCCCAAGAAATGCCGAAGTAGTTGGAGTTGAAGTACGAGTCGTCCCAGGGCTGCGGGGGTCCATAACAATTCGTGCCGGTGCACTTTGTCCTAGTAGGTGCACTTTCCTGGTCGACCTCAAAGAACTCTCCTCCCCCGGAGCAACTGGAGGTCTGGCATGACGTCAGCACATCCACGAAGTACGTGCCGGCCTTCAGCACCGCCTTTTTCTTTAGCGTCACCATGTTCGTGTACACGTTGTAACCCGAGCAGCTTTGGCCGTTGGCCTGGAAGGTGTCCTTGTCGGTGCCGTAAGCGAATTCCTCAAACTGGCCATTACGGAGAAAGCGGATGTCCCACGGAAGGGTGGGGTCAACTGAGGTGGAGCTGCTCGGAGCGGTGTTGATAAACAGCTTCGTGATCGTCCATTTCTTTCCCTTCGGAACTGTCATTCCGTCGTAGACCTCGGCGTATTCACCGTTGCCGAGCGAGCCACCCAGCTCGTTGTCCACACCATCACACGTGCTTTGATTTGTGTCGCCCGTGTAGAACAAGCAGGGGTTGCAATACGAAGGGTGCCCCGCCGGGCGGGGGGCGAAGGGTACTGACATAATGGGCGGTGTACCTGGTGCCAGAACATATTCACCGAGATGCGCGACTGGCGCCTGTGCCGCAGCCGACACGGCCACGAACGGAACTAGCGCTACCACCAGTGCTAGCAAGAACAACATCTTCTTCATTGGAGATCCTCCTGTCAGATTTGTTCCCCGGTTAGGGGGTGGTGTCATGGTGCGGTTGGACATTCCGAGCGGGCGTCCGGCCCGACGGTGCCACATATCGTTTTCCCTTTCTTTCCTTGCTCTGTGCATGATGAGCCTCCTTAATTCTGTTTTTGATTGGGTCAGCCGTTGGCTGCCCTCACTCTGTTAAGCGGAAACGGCGGATGAAAACTCTAATGGCGGAAGAAAAAATTCTTGGCTGGGGCGACCGAAAGGGCGAACAGTTGGTACGCACGCTGTGGGTCGGCGATTGACCGGGGAAATATGCCATCGGGCCCGAACGGGCGAATTGGACCGCCAGCGGCAATGGGTCCGCTACCGTGGCGGCGGGTTTATCCCGCCATCCATGTTCGAAACTGGAAACTCGAAGCTCGCAAAGGCGCGAGTCCACGCAAGGGGACGAATTTCGATTTTCGGATTTCGATTCTCTGGCGGCGTAAGAGCCTGCCCTAAGGGAAGCGAACGGGCCGCGTCTAGCGGCTCCCGATGTATCGTGGAAAGAAGGAGGCGCGGACCTCAAAGGGCAAGGTCCGCGCTACTCATCATGCACCGTGGGAAAAAAGAGGCGCGGACCTCAAGGCGCGAGGTCCGCGCTACTGGTCTTCATATTACTTTTTCGCGATAAGCGACGCCAACTGCGATAGCTGCTGCTGCAAGTCTGCAATTTGTCGTGCTTGGGTTTGGACCTGCTGCACCAGGTCGGCCACCTCTCCGTCCTTGGTACCCGAGCAGTTTCCGGTTCCGAGCTGCCCGGCGGAGTTGACGCAAACCTCAGGGTTGGTCCCGTTCGCAAGCGTCGTGCCATAGATCCCCCCGACGTAGGTGGTGTTGCTGGTGTTAGCCCCTGCAACGCCTTGTCCGATGCAAATGACGTTGCTCGCGCTTGTGACGTTGCTACAGGTGCCGGAACCGAGGGCGGTGTTGTCGCCCCCCGTGGTATTATTGTAGAGCGCCTTATAGCCGCTGGCCGTGTTGGCGGCCCCCGTGGTGTTGGAGACCAGCGCCTGATGGCCGCTGGCCGTGTTGCCGCCCCCCGTGGCACTGGAGAGCGCCGCATAGCCGGTGGCCGTGTTGCAGCACGCCGTGGTGCTCGAGTAGAGCGCGTTATAGCCGATGGCCGTGTTGTCGTTCCCCGAGGTGTTCCCCGAGAGCGCCTCATAGCCGCTGGCCGTATTGTACACCCCCGTGGTATTCGAGTAGAGCGCCTGATAGCCGCTGGCCGTGTTGTCGCTCCCCTTCGTGTTCAGTAAGCCAGCCTCGTATCCGACCATGGTGTTGCCTCCCCCCGTCGTAACCTGGAAGTCAGCCAGGTATCCAACCATGGTGTTGCCCACGGCGGTGGTGCCGTATTGGCATGCGCCGGAGCCGACGCAGGTGTTATAGGCCCCCGTGGTGTTCTGTAGGAGCGCACTAAGGCCGATGGCCGTGTTATCGTGCCCCGTGGTGTTGTAGAGGAGCGCCCCGCTGCCGATGGCCTGGTTGTCGTACCCCGTGGTGTTCTTGACGAACGCGTTATAGCCGATGGCCGTGTTCCAGGTTCCCGTGGTGTTCGAGGTGAGCACGCCAGAGCCGATGCCCGTGTTGGCGTACCCCGTGCTGCTGAAATTTCCGGCCGAAAGGCCAACGAACGTATTGGTATAGCCAGTGCCGCCCGAAACATAACAGCACTCGTGGATGAAGGGAGTGCCGCCCAGATTAATCACACCCACCGTCGCGCTGGTGGTGGAGGGGAGGTTGAAGTTGCCATTTACGTCCAGCGTGGCCCCCGGGCTCGTGGTCCCGATGCCGATGCTGGTGCCCAGCTGGTAGATGGCGGAATTCCCGACGTTGTTGGTCCCATTCCAATACGGCAGGTAGTCAGCGATGGAGGTGGGGTTGCCCTTGGCGGTCTTGCCTTTCGGCTGTTGCGCCTGCCCCGCGGAGTTCCGGGTGCCGCCGCCTGACGCACCACCGGCCGGGCTCAGGCCTGGGGCTCCAGCCGCCGCGACGTTACCAGGGGCCTGCCCTATCTGCGCGAAGGCGCTGGCAGGCAGTCCGCCCAGCGTATCCGCGTCCGCCGCCTTCAGCGCGTAGGGCACCGCCACCAGCAGCACGCGCGGCTGCTCCGTGGCCCCCGGCACCTGCGGCTGCACCCCCAGCCACAGCGCTTGGCCCGACGTGAACAGGTCGAGCGGCAAGCCTTCCGGCATCGTCGCCCCCAGCAAGACGCTGTAACGTCTCTGGCTGTCCAACTGCACTTGTTGTGATTCCGACCAAAGCGAGCTGCCACCCTCCTGGAGTGCGTAAAGCGAGAAGGTGACCCCGATGGGTCCCGTCGCTGTGCTCTTTGCCGCTTCGTTCTCTGTGACCTGCGCAGTCTTCTCCGCAACCTGTGGATTGATCACTCCGCTGAACTTGATGAGGCGCGGAACCGCGCCAGGAGTTGCGGCCACTCCCGACGCCTGTGCGTAGCTCGTCAGCGCGAACAGCAGCAGGGATAGTGCAACAAACGTCATCGTAGCGATCTTCTTCATGGCATCCTCCATCTTCTTTAGCAGTGGCCTCTCATTGGTTCGTGCCTGATTGGCCTCTGTGATTCTCTTTTCAACGGGGTCAGCCGTTGGCTGCCCTCACTCTGTTAAGCGGAAAACGCGGATGAAAACTCTAATGGCGGAAAAAAAATTTTTGGCGGGGGCAGCCGAAAGGGCAAACATCTCGAACGCACGCTGTGGGTAGTGTCCTAATTTTGATCTGTAGCGCCGCCCTTCAGGGCGGCAAATGCCGGGCTAAAGTCCGGCGCTACAGCGGCAAATGCCGGGCTAAAGCCCGGCGCTACAATGAAAATAGGACACTACCACGCTGGGAAAGAATTGAACAAACGTAACAAACGTGATAGTGTTCGGGCAGGAGCGAACACCCCAGGAGGGTCCATGACGGGATCGTCCACGCGCGAAGTAACCCAACTGCTGCGGGCCTGGAGCGAGGGAGACGGGAGCGCGCTCGACAAGCTCATGCCAATCGTGTACGACGAGCTGCACCGGATGGCGCGGCAGTACATGGTTCACGAAAAGCCAGGCCACACGCTTCAGACCACCGCCCTGGTGAATGAGGCTTATCTGCGGCTGGTGGATTCTGCCCATGCCAACTGGCAGAATCGCGTTCATTTTTTTGCCGTGTGCGCACAAGCGATGAGGCGGATTCTGGTGGATTGGGCGCGCTCTCGCCAGGCGATGAAGCGCGGCGGCGAACTTCGGCCGCTGGAATTGGACGAGGCGCTGGCCGGGGCAGAGGCTCCGGGCGCGGACTTGGTGGCCTTGGATGACGCCCTGAAGGCTTTGGCGGCCATCGATCCGCGCAAGGGCCAGGTGGTGGAGCTGCGCTTTTTCGGTGGCCTCAGCGTGGAGGAAACTGCCGCGGTCCTGAAGGTTTCAAGCCAGACCGTGCTGCGCGACTGGAGCCTGGCCAAGAGTTGGCTGCGTTCGGAGCTGAGCGGGGAGAAGACGGATGGAGCCTGAGCATTGGCAGAAAATCGAGCGCTTGTATCATGCGGCGCTGGAGGAGGAAAAGAGCCGGAGGGCGGCCTTCCTGGAGCAGGCGTGCGCTGGGGATGAGGCCCTGCGGCGGGCGGTGGAACTGCTGCTGACGCAACACGAGAAAGCCGACAGCTTCCTGGAAGCGCCGGCGCTGGAGGTGGCGGCCAAGGGCTTGGCGCAGGATCAGGCCCGCCTGGCCGATGCGGCGAGCCCAGCGGACCTCCTGGTGGGCAGAACGCTCTCGCATTACCGCATCCTCCAGAAGCTGGGCGGCGGGGGCATGGGGGTGGTCTACAAAGCCCGCGATACCAAACTCCCACGTTTTGTGGCCCTGAAGTTCTTGCCCGAGGCGCTGGCCAAAGATCATCGGGCTCTGGAGCGCTTTCGGCGCGAAGCGCAGGCCGCCTCCGCGCTCGACCATCCCAACATCTGCACGATTCACGACATCGACGAGTTCGAGCAGCAGCCCTTCATCGTGATGGAGTTCCTGGAAGGGCGGACGCTGAAGCGCCGCATCGCGGGAAGGCCCATGGAGACGGGCGAACTGCTGGAACTTGCCATCGAGACGGCCGACGCCTTGGATGCGGCGCACTCGAAGGGGATCGTCCACCGCGACGTCAAGCCCGCCAACATCTTTGTGACCAACCATAACCAAGCCAAGATTCTTGATTTCGGGCTCGCGAAGTTAACGGCAAAGGTGCAACCGGCAGCAGACGAAGGTGAAAGCACGAGTCCGCCGGCTGGGAGCGTGGAAGAGCAGCTCAGCAGCCTGGGCGTGGTGATGGGGACGGTGGCCTACATGTCGCCGGAGCAGGCGCGCGGGGAGGAACTGGATGCCCGTACGGACCTGTTCAGCTTTGGCACCGTGCTCTACGAAATGGCCACCGGCCGGATGGCGTTTTCGGGCGCTACCACCGCGGTGATCCACGATAGCATCCTGAACCGCGCGCCCATTTCGCCTACCCAACTGAATCCCCGGTTGCCGCTGAAGCTCGAAGAGATCATCAGCAAGGCGCTGGAGAAGGACCGTGACCTGCGTTACCAAAGCGCCGCCGAAATGCGCGCCGATCTGAAGCGCCTGAAGCTCGATACAGATTCCGGCCGTGCTGGAGCGGGCGTGGTGAAGCGGCGCAAGAAAGCCGTCATCGCCTGGATGGCTGCCGGGGTGGTGATCGCCGCCGCCCTCCTCTATGCCCTCTATCGCGCCGCCCGCCATGCGCCGGCACCGCCGGCCGGTTTGGAAATGACTCGCGTGACAGGCGGCGGCAACGTCCAGCAGGCGGACATCTCACCCGACGGCAAGTTTGTGGCCTACGTGCAGGAAACGGGAGGAAAGCAAAGCCTCTGGCTGAAGCAACTGGCCACGGACAGTGACGTGCAGATTGCCGCCCTGGGCGAGGATCAATGCCCGGGCTTGGCCTTCTCTCCCGATGACAGCTACGTCTACTTCGTCCGCGAGGATCCTCGGAAAACTAACGGCGATCTTTACCAAGTGCCGTCCCTCGGCGGAACTCCAAGAAGGATGCTGGCCAGGATTTCCGGCCCGCCGGCATTTTCACCCGATGGCCAGCGGGTCACCTTTGTGCGGGACACCCTTGGCGGGGACAGCCTGTTGATCGCCTCGCTGGATGGCTCTGGCGAGCGGGTGCTGGCATCCTACAAGGAGCCGGAGGATATCCAACCGTACCGCGCCGCGTGGTCCCCGGATGGCAAAACCCTCGCCTTCATTCACTCTAGTCCGCAGGCGGTTTTGACCACCATCGGGGCGGAGGGCGGTCCGGCGCAGCCGGTGGCGGGCGCGCATTGGAAGAGCATCTTGGATCTGACCTGGCTCCCGGGAAGCCGTCACTTGGTCGTGGCGGGCTTTTCGGGGCGCACGCCGACATCACAGCTTTACGAAGTCTCACTGGAGGGAGGCGAAAGCCGGCAGATCACTCACGACCTTTCGATGTACACAGGAGTTCGGGCGAGCGCGGACGGAGAGACGCTGCTGGCCTTGCAGGGCCAAATTCTTACCACCATCCAAATTGCCACGCCAGGCAGGGAGCCCGAAGCCAGGATCTTGAGCGCGGGGAACCAGAACGGCGACGGCCGCGGCGGTCTTGCGTGGACAGCGGACGGGAAAATCGTCTATCGCTCGGTTCACAACGGACGCTATGATCTTTGGGAGATGGGTGCGGACGGCTCGAACCCCCGGCGGCTCACCAACAACGATGCATACTCGATTTCCAGCGACCCCGCCGTCTCTCTTCGTGGCGACTTCATTGCCTCCACCCGGTGGGATCGAAATATGGAGGGCAACATCTGGCGCATGGATATGGATGGTAGCAACCTGAAACAGCTCACCCAGGGTAAGGAGGACGTCGCTCCCGCTGTATCGCCGGATGGGCGGTGGGTAATTTTCACCCGGGCACTGGGCGGCAAGTATACTCTGATGAGGGTTCCGAGTGAAGGCGGCCCAGCAGTCCAGTTGACGGACTACAACTCAGGTTGGTTATCCGTCTCCCCGGACGGCAAGTGGATGGCTTGCTGGTACTTTCCCAGTGAGAATCCGCCATTTAGCCTGGCGATAGTTCCTTTCGCGGGCGGCCAACCCGCCAAGGTTTTCCCGCTGCCTGCCACTGCCGGACTTCCCATCGTTTGGACCCCGGATGGCCGCGCGATCTCTTTCGTCAGCACCGTGAATGGCGTAGGTGACGTCTGGGAACAACCGGTGGCGGGAGGCCCGCCGAAGTCCGTGACGCATTTCACTTCGGACAAGATTTTCTGGTTCGACTGGTCACGCGACGGCCGCCTGGCCCTCTCGCGCGGCACGAAAGCGACCGACGCGGTGCTGATCAAGAATTTCCAATGATTGGCGAGACGATTTCGCGCTACCGGATGGTGGAGACACCGCCCTGTCTCGTATGTCCAGTGTTATCCGGAATTGCCGATTGACAAAGGAGCTATCAGCCTTCAGCTATCAGCTTGTAGCGAGAAGGCCGGTCTTGCTGATAACTGAGGGCTGAAGGCTGAAAGCTTACTTTGACAGTCGTCAATCGAATGAAACGCCGGCCCTTTTTCTGCTCCCACCCGGGAGCCCGAGCCTCTTGCTCGAAGCATCGTGATAAAATAAGGCGCTGATTATTGCTGATTATTAGGGAATTGGTTGAATTGGTTTTGTTCTTCGGCGCGAAACGCGGACACTCGTTCTGTTGGGAAAAAGGGGTTCCGTGGCTTCGATGCCACCGACGGGCTGGTTGCCCACTCGGAATGTCCAACGGCACCATGGCACCACCCTGCTAGAGGGGAACAAAAATCTGACAGGAGGATTTCAAATGAAAAAGATGTTGTTGTTGGTAGCACTGCTCGTGGCGGTGTCGGCTGCGGCACAGGGGCCGGTCTCGCATATCGGTCAAAATGTGCTGGTGCCAGGTTCACCGGCCATTATGTCAGTACCGTTCAACGCGAGCCCGGCGAAGACGCCTCCGTATTGCGGGCCCTGCTTGTTCTACACGGGCGACTTTAATGCCAACGGCTCGGGTGCAGACGGCGTGGACAACGAGGAAGGCGGCTCGCTCGGCGGCGGTGAATACGCCCAAGAGGAATACGCCGAGGTCTATGATGGGATGATAATTCCGAAGGGATATTCATGGACGATCACGAAGCTGTTCATCAACACCCTTTCGAGCGAATCCAGCGGAATTGACCCCACCGAAACGTGGGACATCCGCACCGGCGTCAGCTCGGGCAACGGCGGGAAATCGGTTGATTCCGGCACCGGCAAAGACACCTTCAAGGCCACGGGCCGCACCGGCTTTGGTTACAATGAGTACACAAACTTGGTGACGCTAAAGAATAAGGTCGTGCTGAAAGCCGGGGTGTATTACATGGATGTGCTGACGGGATGCACGACCTCCAGTTGCTCCGGAGGAGAGTTCTTTGAGACCGACCAGGAAATTGAACCCAGTAAGACAAAGTGCATGGGCGCGAATTGTTTCGGACCCCCGCAGGGCTGGGACGACTCGTACTTCAACTCCAACTACTTCGGCATCGCTTGGGAGAATACTATCGCGCTCTGCGGCAGCGGCTATTGCGACCAGTTCTCGGTTGGCGCGACGGGAACCGCTAAGAAAGACTAAGTCGGATCGGTGAAAAAAGGTCAACGGCAACCATTAACGAACAGGCGAGGAACACTCACTGAAAGACAGCGGCGGGGCGGGCCCGATTCCGGCGGCTTCGGCTGCTGAGATCGGACTCGCCAGGCCTGACCGCTTGCACGCGCGGTTGGTGGCGGGTGGGGGCGGGAAAACTGTCTGAGCGGGTGGGCCGCCGACGAGGGCGGAGCACGGAAGCTGGAGAGTGACCTCAAGAAGCTTTTCCCCGTACAGCGGACAAAAAGGGTAGTGGGTGAGATTTCAGACAATACCCAAGAAAGGGGTTACTGTCTGTACTCACTACCAAATCGTTCAGTTCCTTGCAAGAACGTGAGCCCTCGCATACAATCGGTAATGGGTCGGGGTGCGAATGTCGGAATTTCGAACTTGAGGGAAAGATGGGGAAAAAGTCCTTGGTTGTAGCGGCGGCGATAGTTGCGATATTGACGGCAGGCGCTGCGCCCTCCCGTCTCGACGCGGCCCGCATCGTGGACCGTATCGTTGCGCGCGTCAACAACGAGATTGTCACCCAGCGGCAGTACGACCAGCAGATGGCCGACCTGCGCACGTCGCTGGCCCGGGACTACTCGGGCGCCGAGCTGGAGACGAAGGTCCGCGAGCAAAGCAAGAACCTGCTGCGCGACATGATCGACCAGGATCTGATGGTCCAGAAAGCCAAAGATCTCGACATCAGCGTCGAAACGGACATCGTCAAGAGGCTCGACGAGATTCGCGAGCAGTCGCACCTCAACAACCTCGAAGACCTGCAGAAGGAAGTTGAAAAGCAGGGTCTCGTCTGGGAGGACTTCAAGGACCAGATTCGGCGGCAACTGCTGATGCGCGAAGTCATCGGGCGCGAGGTGTCCTCCCGCGTCGTCATTACGCATGAAGACGCACGCAAGTACTTCCAGACCCACCAGCAGGAGTTCGCGTCGCCTCCGGGCGTGCACCTTGCGGAGATCTTGATCGCCGCCGACAAGCACAAGCCCGACGAACTGGAAAAGCGCGCCAAAGACGCCGTCGCCGAGGTCAAGGCCGGACAGAAATGGGAAGAGGTCGTGAAGAAGTACTCTGACGACTCAGAGAACTCCAAGCAAGGGGGCGACGTCGGATTCTTCAAGCAGGGAACGCTGGCGCCTGCCATCGAGCAGGCCGTCGCCAAGCTCGACTCGGGAGAAGTCAGCGATCTGCTCCAAACCAAGTACGGGTATCAGATCTTCAAGGTGCTGGAGCGCCGCAGCGCGGGAATCCCCAAATTCGAAGAAGTTGCGGAGCGCGTGATGTATGTGATGCAAGATCAGAAAATGCAGCCAGCCTTGAGGCAGTATCTGGTCACGCTTCGCAAAGAGAGTTACGTCTACCTTGCCCCCGGCTACCTGGACACGGGAGCGGAGCTATCCACCGAAACCGAGCTCGCCCAGAAGGGCCAATGAAGAAGACGGTCTTCATTCAAGGCCTCAAGCCGAACCAGCCCGTCAGAGACAACTTCCTGGTCCGAAACCAGACCCGCCGCACGGGCAGGACCGGCAGTGCCTACCTCGATCTCGAACTTCAGGATTCAACGGGAGTGATCTCGGCAAGGCTCTGGGACTGCGACAAGCTCCCCGTGGATTTCGAGGCGGACGATATCGTCTTCGTGAACGCAACAGCGGAGGAATACCAGGGGACGCTGCAACTCCGTCTCGACAACATCCGTAAGACCCTCAGCACGGATATTGACCGGCGGGATTTCCTCCCGGCCAGCAGGCAGAATCCGGAAGAGATGTACGCGGCGCTTCTCGCCCGCGTCAGCCGGATGAACGAGGGGCCGTTGCGGCAATTGGTGGGGGCGGTGCTTTCGGATTCTGAGATCGCAGGCAAGTACAAGCGGGCTCCTGCTGCGACCGCGTTTCACCACGCCTACCTCGGAGGACTGCTCGAGCACGTGCTCTCGCTCGTGGCCTTGGGGGACAAAGTCTCGGACCACTACCCGCATCTCGACCGCGACCTGGTGCTGGCGGGAATCATTCTGCACGACCTGGGCAAGATTGAGGAACTGAGCTATGAAGGTGGGCTTCGCTACTCCACGCGTGGGCAATTGCTGGGCCACATCGCGATCGGCCTCGAAATCGTATCCGAGAAAGTACGCTCCATTCCCGACTTCCCGCCCGGCTTGAAGGACAGAATCGAACACATTATTCTCTGCCACCACGGGAGGCTGGAATTCGGCTCGCCCAAGGAGCCCATGTTTCCGGAAGCGCTGGTGGTTCACTACCTGGACGATCTCGACTCGAAGCTGGAAAGCATGCGCGCGCAATACGCTGCGGACCTGGGCCGCGCGGGCGACTGGACGACCCGCAACCGGGCTTTGGGAAGGGAGCTCCTGAAGAAGGGAGTAGGGAGTGGCGAGTAGCGAGCCGGGCCCGATTCCCTACTCCCGAGTCGGCGACGCCCTGTTCCAGTCTGAGATCCAGCGCATTCTTCCGCATCGCTACCCCTTTCTTCTCATCGACCGGGTTATAGAATTTGTGCCCGGCCAGCGGATTCGAGGCGTCAAACAATTTACCGCCAACGACGAAGCCTGCCAGGGAAACGCGCCGGGCCTTAGCCTGGTGCCGGCGGGGATCCTGATCGAGATGGTGACGCAACTGGGCGCGATTCTGGTGCTGGAGCGCCCACAGATGGCGGGCAAGGTAGCCGTCATCCTGCAGATCCCGTCCGCGCGCATGATCAAGCCCGTCGAACTTGGGGACTCGCTGGTGGTGGAGGCTGAGGTGGTGAAATTGCGCGAAAGCTCCGGGGAGCTGCGCGGCGCCGCTTACCGCGACGGGGAACGCGTGGCGGAAGGCGCCATGCGATTCGGCGTTGCCAACGCCGCCGACCTGCTGGCTTAGCGGATCCTAGCGCAACCTAATGGCCGCAACCAAAAGGCAGGCCGAATTGCCGATTGCTGATTGCCGATTGCTGACTGGAAGAAGCCGTCAGCACTCAGCGATCAGCAGTCAGCAAGAAAAAAATCGGCGATTAGCCCCCGCTGGCTGAGCGCTGATGGCTGATTGCTTCTTTTTCAATCGGCAATCGTCAATCGAAAATCGGCAATTCGAGCCGCCATAAGTCGGCCCATGTTCGGAGAGATTCTTCGCCAGGCGCAAAGAATCCCGGAAATAGTAGAATAGAGCCATGCTGTTCAAGGAACTGCGCGTCCGCAACGTCGTGATCCGTCCCGCCCACATTCTGGCGCCCATGGCGGGGATCACGGACACCGTCTTCCGGCGTTTTATCAAGCGCCTGGGCGGGTGCGGCCTCATCATGACCGAGTTTGTGTCGAGTGAGGGCCTGCTGCGTCAAAACTTCAGGTCGCAGCGGTTCCTCTATTACACCGAGGAGGAGCGGCCGATCACGGCCCAGGTCTTCGGCGCCGACCCCGAGCGCCTGGCCGAGGCGGCACGCATGATTGAGGCCCTGGGCTTCGACATGCTCGATCTGAACCTGGGCTGCCCGGCGAAGAAGGTGGTGAAGTGCGGTGGTTCCGGGCTGCTGCGCGACCTGCCGCTGCTCGCGGCCATCCTGAAGCGGATTCGCAACTCCGTCAGCATTCCCTTCACCATCAAGATTCGCATCGGCTGGAGCGACGAAGAGATCGTCGCCGTGCCCGTGGCGCGGTTGGCCGAAGACTGCGGCATCGACGCCATCGCCGTCCACGGTCGCACCCGCGTGCAGGGCTTCAGTGGCCGGGCGCGCTGGGATGTGATCCAGGAGGTCAAGGCCAGCGTGCGCATCCCGGTCATCGGCAACGGCGACGTCATGAAGCCGGAAGACGCGAGGGCGCTCCACGAGCGGACGGGCTGCGACGCGGTGATGATCGGACGCGCCGCCCCCACCGACCCCTGGATCTTCCGGCAGATGGAAGAATATTTCCGTACCGGCACGTATCGCGAACCGACGGAGCTCGACCGCTACCAATTAATCCACGGCTACTACGAGATGTTGGTGGCGGAAGACGTGCCCGGCGCCATCGGCAAGATGAAGCAGTTCGCGAGCTGGTTTACGCACGGCGTGCGCAACGGCGCCGAGTTGCGCCGCAGCGTCCAAAGCGCTCGCGACCCTCGCGAGGTGCTGGAGCGGGTGGACGATTTCTTCACCACACCCAGGACAACTGCAAGTCCGCCGGCGCCGGCGGAAAGTCTCTCATTCATTGCCGATTGCTGATTGACGATTCCGAATTTGCCGATGGTCGATCGAAAGGCATCCCTTGGCTCGCCCGTAGGCTCTGTTCTCGCAGCGCTTGAACCGGTGTCGCTGAGGTTCCGTTGCGATTGTCTTACAATCGGCAATCGCCAATCGACAATCGACAATTGAGGGAGGCTTGTGGAGCGACGCTCGAGGAAACGTGTCGAAGCCGGCTTTCAGGTTGAAATTCAAGGCGCCGATGCGCAAGGCGTGAGCTTTGAAGAACAGGTTTGCGCCGTCAATCTCAGTGAAAGCGGCCTTGCCCTGCGCACCCGCCGCGATCTTCCCCATTCCGCCACTTTGACCGTGACTATCGCCGGCCTTGGCGCAGCTCGCCCTGACGGGCGCCGCGCGGATTTCCGCGCTCAGGCGATGGTGGCCTATGTGCTGTCGGATGGTGACATGAATCGCGTGGGACTGCGCTTTATCGGTGCGGCGCTCGATCTGTAGCGTGCGAGGCGGGGCGGAAGCTGGCACATCATAGCTTATCTAGCTAGCCATGATTCCCTCCCCGAAAGCTACTCCCCTCGCCGCGGGGACTTCTCGGCCTGCCACAACCGATAGGCTTCGCTCTTGGAAATACCTCGGGAGCGGGCCACCGCTTTCAAAGCCGCCTTCTCGTCGACCCCGCGAGCCGCCATCACGCCCTCCAGGTCCTCCCGGATTGGCTTGCCGCCGTTATCCGACTCGGCGTGCGAGTTGGCGGCCGGGCCCACCAGGACGGTGATCTCACCCTTGGGCGGCTTCTCCTTCAATTTGCCAAGCACCTCGGAGGCCGTGCCGCGCAGGAACTCCTCGTAAACTTTGGTTACCTCGCGGGCAACGACGAGGGGCCGATCGCCCAGGGTCCGCCGCAAGTCCCTCAGCATTTCGACAACGCGGTGCGGCGCCTCATAAAAAACGAGTGTTTTCAGCGCGTCTTTGAGCTCTTCCAGGGCTTTCTGGCGGGCGGTCCGCTTGGCGGGCAAGAATCCAAGAAAGCGAAACTTGTCCACCGGTAATCCCGCCGCGGCGAGGGCCGCCAGAAAAGCCGAGGCGCCCGGAATCGGGACCACCTGAATATTGTGCCGGATGGCCAGCTTGACAAGACGATGGCCGGGGTCCGAAATCACCGGCATGCCGGCATCGGAAACTAGCGCCACCTGGGCGCCCTGCTCGATCTCGATGATCAATTCGGGAGCGCGCGTCAGCTCGTTGTGCTCGTGGTAGCTGATGGTCCGCGTGCGGATGCCATAATGATTGAGGAGCTTCTGGGTGACGCGCGTGTCCTCACAGGCGATCACGTCCACTTCTTTCAGCGTGCGAATCGCCCGCAGGGTGATGTCTTCGAGGTTCCCAATCGGCGTAGCCACCAGGTAAAGCTTCCCTGGCGCAACTTTGACGGCGGCCGACGCGTCCGAACTTGCAACCTTGGGCATGGGGTCCGTTTCCACAGCCTGAGCCGAGTGCCATCTTTCATGAATAGTGTATCACGAAGAGGGCGCTACGTCCGGTGGACTGCTTTTCCGCTTCTATTTGGCGCGCTCGTTCCCAGTCCCTCTCTTCGATCGGCCCCGATTCGGTGATATGATGATTGGGAGTCGAAAGTCGAAGGTTCGAACCGGCTCCGCCTTGTTCCTTTTCACCTTTGACATTCGACTCTCGACCGATTCTGCGGAGGCGAGCCTTGCCCCTTTACGAATACGAGTGTCCGAAGTGTGGAACGCGCTTTGAAAAGATCCAGAAGTTCTCCGACCCGCCCCTCACCACCTGCGAGAAGTGCGGCGGCCGGCTCAAAAAGCTCGTGTCCGCTTCCACCATCCAATTCAAGGGAAGTGGCTGGTACGTCACCGACTACGCTGGGAAGTCTTCGGGAGAACCGAAGCCGGCAGTCACGTCGGACGACAAGAGCAAGCCTGCCGAGGCCAAAGAAGCCAAGAAGCCGGCCGAGACCAGCGTCAAGAAGGACTCCTAGGCTAGTCATTGAGCGTGCGCCTCTTGCTTGGCGACTTGAGTTCTCAATCCTCAGTTTTCGGTTCTCAGTTTTCAGCCCGCTACCTCAGTTCCCAATCCTTAGTTTGTTCGAAACTGAGTACTGAAAACTGAAAACTAGCTGGCCTTACCGGGGCACCAAGTTCATCAACCACCCCAGCAGGATGGCAACCCCTACAAAGGCCGCGAAGACCTTGGCGCCGTAAATCAACCGGTCGCGCG
>Ga0326728_10012244_pt1 | contig 19141 bp, 15 predicted proteins | sample MB3enrmetagenome_FD_207602 | JGI IMG/M metagenome (GOLD analysis project Ga0326728, IMG submission 207602) | Lab enriched peat soil microbial communities from McLean, Ithaca, NY, United States - MB31MN | ecosystem: Environmental > Terrestrial > Soil > Wetlands > Peat | place: USA: New York... | reverse complement strand
CATGATGGCCACCGTCTTGAAGGAATGGGGCAGCATGGATATTTTGATCAACAACGCCGGAATTATTCTCCAGGCCCCAACCGTGGATATGACGGAGCCGCAGTGGAATAAAATTCTAACCAACAACCTCACCAGTTGTTTTCTTTGTTCGCAGGCAGCCGCCCGGCAGATGATCAAGCAGGGGCGCGGGGGGCGCATCGTGAACATCTCTTCCATTCATGCGGAGCTTTCTGAACCCTCCGCCAGCGCCTACACCGCGGCGAAGGGTGGAATGGAAGCGTTTTCGCGCACGCTGGCCACGGAGGTGGCTCCCCACAAAATAACGGTTAACTGCGTGCGGCCCGGCGCCACCTATACCGAACTTACTCTTCCCATGTACTCCGAAATGGTTAAGAAGGCACTCTTCATGCGTATTCCACTCAAGGAAATTGCCGAAGCCTCGTGGATCGCCGATGGCGTGGTCTTTCTCGCTTCCGAAAGGGCGCGCTACATCACCGGTCAAATTTTGGCGATCGACGGAGGTTATCTCATGGACGGCAGCCTGCCCGGCGCCGAGTACTGGAAATGAACGCGAACGGCGCGGCGGCCTTCCTTCGATACCCGCTTCGCGTCGAATGTCGCGCATCGTCACATCACGAAGATCGAGAGCCCACGGGCTGCGGCTCCTCGGGCCTTCCAGCGGGCGAGGTAAGGCACATCTCCCGGGCCCAAAGGGGATTCGTCTTGATCGTGGCGTAATGATAGAATTGTCATGATGCGGCAGCGTGGGTCTCTTTCACTGTTTTGCGCGTTGTTGCTCTGGATTGGCGGCTGTCCCAAGCGCCAAGGATCCCAAAGTGTAGTTGTCTACGTTCCGGCGCAACCCCCGCCGGCTGCGCAACCTTCCACGCCGGGGCAGGTTATGGTGATCGAGGAACCACCCCCCCCGCCCGAACCCGAAGAAGCACCACCACCCCAAACGCCCGAGCCCACCGCCCCCCGGCGGCCGCGGCGCCCGGCACGCCCCGAAACACCCACCGAACCCGATGAAAGCCCCACGACGGAAAATCCCGAAACGCCGCCCGCGCAGGTTCCCGCCCTCGAACCGCGCCAGAGTTCTGCGCAAGAGACCGAACTCCGGCGCCAATTCCTGAATTTGGAGCAGGAAATTCGCAGGCGCCTGGCGCAGTTGAATGGGGCTCACCTTTCCGCCAACGACCAGAAGACGCTTGAGGACGCGCGCACGTTCTATGCCCAGGCCACCCACGCCATGTCGGCGGGTGATCTTCCCCGCGCCCTGAACTTGGCGCGGAAGGCCAGCCTGTTGCTTGCCGCCCTGCAGTGAACCTCCCCCTGTGCACCTTCCTCCTCATTTCCCGAGCAGGGTTGGCCACCCTCGAAGGGTTGGTACCTAAACCTCCATCCCGGCTCTGTTGCGGCGTGGACAGGAGCTAAATCTTCAAGGCGTAGGGCGCGCGCCCGCTGATATTATAGTCTTGCGCAAAAGGAGAACGGATGGCAGACAAGGGTGCGGTGGTTATTACCGGAGCGTCGACGGGAATTGGTGAAGCGTGCGCTTTGCACTTCGATCAACTCGGATATCGCGTCTTCGCGGGCATTCGCAAAGCCGCCGATGGTGACTCGCTGCGGAGGCGCGCTTCGGAGCGGCTGGTTCCGGTCCGCCTTGACATCAGCGACGAGATGGAAGTTGGGCAGGCCGCCCGCAGCGTCATTGAAGCTCTGAAAGGCGGTCCCTTGGCCGGACTGATCAACAATGCCGGCATTGTCGTGGGGGGCATGCTGGAGTTTCTTCCGCTTGACGCCCTCCGCCGGCAGCTGGAGGTGAACGTGATCGGCCAGATTGCCGTCACCCAGGCCTTCCTCTCCAGCCTGCGCAAGGCGCGGGGCCGCATTGTGAATATCGGTTCAGTGAGCGGCCTGATCTCCAGCCCGTTTACCGGCGCCTATTCGGCTTCGAAGTTTGCGATGGAAGCCTTGACGGACTCCTTGCGCATGGAGCTGCGGCCCTGGAAAATTCACGTTGCAATTATTGAGCCGGGATTTGTTCAGACGCCCGTCATTGAGAAGTCGCTGGCCACCGTGCAGGAACTCGGCAGGCAACTTCCCCCGGAGGCCATTCAGTTATATGGCCCGTCCGAGCGCGCCTTCGAGGACGCCACCCGGCGGGAGTCCGCCAAAGCAGTCCCCGCCGGGGTGGTGGTCAAAGCTGTCGTTCACGCGCTTACTGCCCGCCGCCCGCGAACCCGTTACCTGGTGGGCGCCCATTCCAGCTTGGAAATCCGTCTCGGCCGGGCCCTTCCCGATCGCTGGCGCGACGCCCTGATGGCACGGCATTTGGGGCTGAAATAAGGGTTGGGGATGGAGCGGCCCGGCGGCCGAATACTGCCGGCTGCCGGTTCCTTTTACCTTTTCGCACTCTCGTAGCATCCCAGGACGCGCAGGAAGTTGGTCACTTCGCTCAAATGAGCCAGGGCCTTCTTGCAACGATCCTCCTTCACGTTCCCGACAAAATCCAGGTAGAAGAAGTATTCCCACGGGCGGCCGCGTAATGGCCGCGATTCCATTTTGGTCAAATCAATGTCGCGCAGGGCGAAAACACTCAAACATTTGTAAAGCGCGCCCGGCAGGTTGCGCGTGGAAAAGACGATGGAGACCTTGTTGGCCTTGCGGGAAACCCGCGCGGTCTTGGAAAGCAGAAAGAAGCGGGTGTAATTTTCGCGGTGATCTTCCAAATGCGCCGCCAGGATGCGGGCGTGGTAGACCTCCGCGGCAATGCGGCTGGCGATGGCGGCCGCACCCGGCGGGTGGCGCTCCGCCAGCATTTTGACGGATCCGGCTGTGTCGTAAAAAGTGACGCGTTCCACCTGCGGGTTCTTTGTGAAGAAGCGGTCGCACTGGGCCAGCGCCACAGGGTGGGAATAGACCTGGCGCACATCCTTGCGTGCGGTGCCCGGCATCGCGATGAGGTTGTGAACAATGCGCAGGCTCACCTCGCTCACGATGTGCAGATTGTTGGCCAGCAACAGATCGAAATTTTCGTAAACCGAACCGGCCAGGGTGTTCTCAATCGGCACGAGGCAGTAATTCGCGCGGCCGCTGGTGACGCTGTCAAAGGTGGCGATAAAAGTCTCGCAAGGCAACACCCGGATTCCCCGCCCCAGGAGCTTGTACGCGGCTTCCTCGCTGAACGAACCTCTTTCACCCTGGAAGGCGACCAATGATTTGGGCATGATTTCGTTCTTTCTCCCCATTTGAAGATATGAGGAAGGATGCTACCACAAGAGGAGGCAGGAGTCAGGAGAGCGAGGTGAGAATATTGAGTCAACTGGCAAACGGGCAATCCGGGCTAGGTTGTTCCCAGAAGGCCGCGAAAGAAAAACTCCGCGTAGCATTGGCCGAGTTCTTCCTGCTTGACCGGCCCCGCAGGGTTATACCACTGGTAGAGCCAATTGATCATTCCCAACAGGGCAAAGGCAGCCAGCCGGGGTGAAATCAGGGGTGGCCTGGCGCTCTGCTCCTGCACGCGGGTGATGAGATCGACGAGGTAGTCGATATAAGCGCGTTTGCGGGCGTTGAGTTTCTTGCGCAAGGGGCCGCTGAGCGAGCGATTTTCGTGCAGAATCACGGTTATTTCCTGGTCGCGCGCCCGGACGATCAGGTCGATGTGGCCGATGATGGTTTGGCGAAGCTTTTCGCGAGGGTCAGCGATGTCCTTGATGGGGGCGAGCACAGTCTCATCCAGGATATCCATTCCATAATTCTGGATTTCATACAGCAGGCGGTCCTTGCTGCCCACGTGATGATAAAGACCCGCCTTGGTGAGGCCGACGGCTTGCGCGATATCCTGCATCGAAGCGCCATCGTAGCTCTTTGCGTAGAACACACGCGCGGCGATGCGGCATATTTCGCGGAGATTCTGCTTGGCTTCCACCGTTCGGGTCATAATCAGTTTATTACCAAGCGCAGTATAACATAAGGGTCAAAGTCCGGGAGCGGATTCCGGAGAGGCCGAAGAGCTGTGCGGAACCCGGCTCCATGCGGCTCTACTGATCGCTGCAAAATTGAGTGGCATTCGTCACGGCATTCGGCAGAACTCTCTAGGGTGCTTCGCCTTGCACGCCTCGCTTCAGGCTTACGGCCGGGAAATGATCTCCCATCAAGCGGCGATTCCACCACGTGCCCTGCGCGCGGCGTTCCGTCCAGGTTGTGAATTGATAGTCATAGATCAGGGCGCGAAGGTAGTTCGGAGGCGATTGTGGAAAGGGGTTCCTCTCCAGCAAGCCGAGGACGGGTGGCGAGCCTTGCAGCAGCCGCAGCATGAGATGGCTGAACCAGGGAGAGTTGCGATAGTCGCCCAGCGCCGCGAACCACATTTGCCAATCCAGGCGCGGCTGGCAAGGTTCTACCCAGCGGGGGGCGCGGTGCGGGTCCCCGGCCTTGAATTTGAATTCGTAAGCAAGCCACGTTTCGCCATCATTGCTGCCTTCGATGATGATTTCCGGGCGCGAAGTGGTCATGACGGCAAATAGGCCGTAGCCATTGACGATGCGCACCGGCTCGAGGTCGGAAAGCAGTTGGAACGCCGAAGGCGGCAACCACTCCACGGAGAAGAGGTCCGCAAGCTGAAGCAGGCCGCATCCAAAAATAATCAGCGCCACCGGAGCCGTCACCCAGCGGCGAAGGGAAAAGCGCCGGGGGCCGGAAGGGGTGCCGCGCAGGCGCTCCGCCAGGGCGCGGGGAAAGAAGCGGGCCAGGAAAGCATCATCATAGAGCAGGACGCAAAGCGCCATGGCGAGCAGATTGAAAAACGCATAGTTTCCGGTCAGCGCAATCAGAAGCTGAAGAAGGATCAAAAGGCCTCCCCCCACAAATCGCCAAAGGCGCGGCGCGAAAATCAGAAAGGGAACGGCAAGCTCGATAAAGAACATTACTGCCGCCGAGCCATGATGAACCCAGGCCGGAGCAAGGTGAACGTACCAGGCGATGGGGGTGGGCAGCGGCTGGGTATAGTAGTGGTAGGTCAGCGCTGTCAGGTTCCGCCATGTGGGATCGCCGCTGGCGAGCTTGACCACGCCGGAGGAAAACATCAACCGAAAGAGCAGGAAGCACAGCAGCCACCGCGGGGCCTTGGGCATGGGGGTTTTGGGCAGCAGGAGCGGCCGGAGATGCCAGGGAGCGATGAATATGGCCAGAAAGCCGGCCTCCAGCAGAAGGTTGTCCCATTGAAAGGCCAGGAAATCCTGTCCCACCGTGACCAAAGAAAGGTACAGCATCCACAAGACCGGCAGAACCAGGAGAGGGGCAATGTCGAAGATCAGCAGGAGCGACCCGATCACGCCGCCTGCGCTCATCATGCGCAGCGCCATGTCGCTCGCATTCAGCCAGGCGAGCGTGGGGAAGAACCAGTAGCGCTCCGCACCCACGCGGGCCTCCACCATGGCGAGAAACTCCGTGGCCGGCAGGATGCCGTTTTTCCCCACCAAGCCGGGGATCTGAGTGGCCAGAGAAAGGAACGCGAAAAAATAGACCATTCCCAGCAGGCGCAGGAACAGCCAGGAGGCGAGTGAGAAAGCGGGCCGCTCGAAATGCTGCCCCCAGAACAGGCGCGTGAGGCGGTAGAGCAAATTCCTATGCCCTGCCACCAGCCGGTAGAAAAATTCGGTAACGGGTGCAGCGCCCGGAAGGCGCTGGTAGAGCCAAAGCATCCAGGCATATCCAGGGGCAAAGGCGAGCGAGCGAAACACTGCCTGCGCTGCGCTGAACACCTCCCCGCTGGGGAGGATCAAGTGCACCGCACGGGCAAAGGACTCACGGGGAATTTCCGGGAACTGCCCCGCCACTTCCTGATAGGGCGCGTATCGAACATGGTCTCCGGTGAGGGCCTGCCAGCGATCGATCCAAAGGCGGCAGAAGCCGCAATTGCCGTCGTAAACCAGGAGCGCTTTTTCAGAAGGTGTGGGATCCATGCCCTGAACCCTTGGAATCGTCCCTTGCCACGCCCGCCAGCAAGCTGAACTTGTATTCTACCGGGAACTCTAAACCTGCCGGAAAGATTTGATTTTAACCCCCGCGCCCCTTGGGGAGAGAGCGTCATGGCTTGGGAGGAGCCCCCTCTAATTTATTTTCGTGCGCCGCTTGATGTAGAATCTGGTATGTTTGCCGTATAACCGCGCGGTGAACCTGGGCGGCGAAGCAAATCATGCATGGCCAGCAGGTGTTTTGAGACAAGACAGAGCATAGATAATCCCATCGGCAATGGATCCGGCAATTTCCGAGGGGGTCGACAAGTTGTGGAGCATTGATGAGCGAACGCCTTTCGTTGAACATAAAGAACGACCTTGGCGAAATTGCCCGGATGAGCCATGCGATCGCCTCCTGGTGCCACGCGCAGGCGCTTCCCGAAGAAGTCGAATTTCAGATCGATCTGGTGCTGGACGAACTGGTGAGCAACGTCATTCGCCACGGATTGAAGGACGACAAGGAGCACGTCATTGATGTCAACCTGTCGTGCCAGGGGGATGAGCTGACCATCGAACTCGTGGATGATGGGGTGGCGTTCAATCCGCTTGATTCTCCCACTCCCGATATCAACAAGCCGATCGAGGAGAGGCGGATTGGGGGCCTGGGCATCCACCTGGTTCGGCAAATCATGGATAACCTCGCCTATGAACGGCGCGAGGGGAAAAACCGCCTGCATATGAAAAAGAGGTTGGGGGAACAGCCCGCGTAGTTAATCCAAACCACTCGCCGGGGAACGGCATGCCTCAGTTGTCAGATTTGCTCGCTCTCGCCAGCGTCTACCAGGGCGCCCTTGAGTACAGCGCCGTCTACAAGATTTTGGTTCACCATCTGGGATCAGTCCTGGACGCACGAGCGGTGTTGCTGTGGACGCGCGCGCGCGGCAGCGAAGGATTGACCTGCGCGGACTCATGGTTTCAGCCGGGCTCACCGTTTCGTCCTTCTTCCGATGCCGTGACCGAAGGCATTTTGTTTGATCAGTTGGAATCCGAGCGGCCCCGGCGATTCGGTAAAGATGAGATCGACCCCGAAATGCTCACGCATTTGGGGGAAAACGACCGCGAGCGTGTGACTACAGCCCTGTACGCGCCGATTCGCACACGCATGGGCGTCGTCGCAGTGGTGGAAATCCTGAACGGCGGTCAAGGTGAGTTCACCCCTGATGACGCCGCCTATGTCGAGGAAGCGTGCCGCATCACGGGAGGAGCACTCAACTTCCTCAGTTCCCTCGACGAAGAGCGTTCAACCAGCATGTCGACCGTGGAACGCCTGACCGCGCTGTATGACATCAGCCGGGTATTCAGCTCCACCCTGGAGCTTTCGGAATTGCTCCCCATTATGGCGGAAAAGATTCGCGACATCCTGCAAGCGGGGGCGTGCAACATCTGGCTGGTCGATTCCGAGACCCGCGACCTGAAGTTCGCGCAGCAATCAGGCGAGGATCCCAGCTTCGACCAGGGCGTGCGAATTCCCGTGGGGGAAGGAATCCTGGGGCAGGTTGTCAATCTGGGTGCGGCGCGCCTGGTGGAAAGCACGGAAGCGGAGCCGCAGTTGGAGGAGCGGCGGCAGGCGGCCAGGGATTTTGACCTGCAGACACTGATGTGCGCACCGCTCGTCAAGGAGGAGACCGTTATCGGCGTCGTGGAGGTCGTGAATAAGACCGAGGGCGGCGCCTTCAACGATGACGACCTATTTTTCCTTTCCAGCATGTGCGAACAGGCTTCCATTGCCCTCACCAATGCCAATCTGTTCAACGCCGAGCGGCGCGCCAACGACTTGAACGCCCTGCTGGCCACCAGCAAGGAACTGACTTCCACCCTCAACCTCGATCACGTGCTCACCACCGTGGTGCATCAGGCGGCCACCGTGGTGACCTTTGATCTTTGCGCGATTGGCATCTTCGATCGCAACCAATTCGTTCTGGGCGCGGTGTCGGGAGAATCGGAAGTTCCCAAGACTCCCAAAATGGAACAATTGCGAAAAGTCATGGAATGGGTGGCGGCGCAGGAGGGGGCCGTTTCGGCGGACCGCCACGGGGAAGGCTGGGCGACGTCACCCGACGGCGAAATCGAGGCCTTGACACATTTCATGGATGAGTACGGCTACGGCGGCTTCTATGCCATTCCGCTACGCGACGATCAGGGCTGCGTGGGCGTCCTGGCACTGCTCAGCGAGCAAGCGGATTTCCTGACCCCGAGCAGTTTGGAAATCGTGGGCATCCTGGCGAGCCAAACCACGGTGGCCGTCCGCAACGCCCGCCTTTACCAGGAGGTGCCGTTAGCCAGCTTTCTGCGCCCCTTTATCAAGAGCAGGCAAAAGCTGGAGGAAGTCACATACGGACGTTGGGTGGAGCTTGCCTGGAAGGCCGCGATCGTAATCGGCCTACTGGTAATCGTTCCCTGGAAATTCCGGATCCAGACCAACGCCACGGTAGTCCCCGCGCAAAAACGCGTGGTGAGCGCCGAGGTAAGCGGAGTGGTGGAGAGCGTTCGGGTACGGGAAGGGCAAACCGTTCAGGCCGGCGATGTGCTGGCGTCACTCGATGACTCGGACAACCGCAAGCTGCTCGTAGATGCCCTGTCAAATTTGAGTCTGGCCCGGCGCCAATTTGAGGATGCGCAGGCCCGCCGGGACTGGCCCGCCGTCAGCCAGGCCCAATTGAGCATGGATATGCACAAAGCGGAGACGGATCTCTATCGCGAAAAGGTGGACAAGGCGCAGATTCGCTCGCCCATCGCCGGCGTCATCGTAACTCCCCGGGTGGAGGAAAAGACCGGCCAACTCCTGAAGACGGGCGACCCGTTTTGTGAGGTCGTAGACGAGGACCGCATGGCCGTGGAGATGAATGTGCCGGAAACCGATGTTTCCTGGATACATCCCCATGCCCAAGTGGCGTTGAAGCTCAATGCTCTGCCCACCCGAACCGTGGTGGGTGAAGTCGAACGGGTCTCCCCGCAGACCATCACCGCAGAGGAAGAACAATTTTTCGTCACGCGAGCGGTTTTCCCCAACCCCGGACGGGCGGCCCGCCCGGGCATGGCCGGACAAGCGAAAATCACCGCCGCGGGGGGATGGTTCCAGAGCGGCTGGTATCCCGTGGGGTTTGTCATGTTTCGCTCGCCCGCTAGCTGGGCGTGGCGCAAAGTATGGTCGTTGATTCCGTGAGGGACAGAGAGGCCGGATTCATGCGATTTAAAATCCTGGTGTTTGCTTTGGCGATGAGTGCGCTACTGGGCGCGACGAACTGCTCGAACAGTGACGGACCGAAACCCGTGGCGGCGTCTCCCGCCCCGGTGATCCCCCCGGCGCCCGCGAAGGCCGCTCCCCTCGCCGCCCCCGCCCCTCCACGCTCCGATGCGCTCGAAATCCTGAGTGTCCTTTCGGTTGAACATTCGGTGGAGTTGCTCGCCCAGATGGACGGCATTGTGACGGAAATCTCCGTTGATCAGGATAGCTGGGTCAAGCAGGGGCAGGTTTTGGCACGTCTCGACGACCGTGAAGTTCAAGCCAAGCTGGATCACGCCCGCGACGATCTGGAGATTGCCAGGAACAATTTGAAATACCAGGAAGCGGAGACCAAAGCCAAGGACGCCGCCTATCGCCGGCAATTGGAATTGCGCAAGTTCGGGCTGAGCAGCCAGGCGGCGGAAGAGGAGGCCGAGTTCCTTTCCAAGGGCGCCCACTACGACGTCGATAGTTATGCGGCCACCGTCAAAGCGAAAGAAGCGGAAATTCAGGAGCTCGAAGTGGAACTGGAAAAGACCCGCGTCCTCGCGCCCTTTGAAGGCTATATCACCCAGCGCTCCATTCGCGTGGGCCAGAATGTGGTGAAGAACAACCCGTGTTTCCGCGTGAGCCAGCTTTTGCCGCTGCAAGTCAGGTTCCTGGTGCCGGAAACTGCCGGAAAGACTCCCCAGGTTGGAGACCACTTGCGCGTGGTTCCGGTGGGAGACAACATGCGGGAATACGCGGCAGAGGTGGAACTGCTCAGCCCGACGATTGACCCCGCCAGCATGAGCTACGATGTGACCGCGCAACTGACGGGGCCGGACCTCGGCGCACTTCGCCCCGGCATGGCGGTGAAGGTATTATGGCCGGCGAATAGCCAACCCACGGCTCGATGATTTGAGGCACAATGCAGTTTGGACCCACCAGCATCCGCTTGAGCGGCGTTCTCGCCAGGGGCCTGCAACGCCCCAAGCTGCGCTCTGACCTGAAGGTCAGCAAGCAGACGTTTGCCGGCGAAGTCAGCTACGTCATCAAGATTCCGGAGACCGACTCCTTCAATCGCATCGGCGAATTTGACTGGGAGGTTCTGGCTCTTTGCGATGGAACCCGCACCCCCGCAGAGATCGCCACGGAGTTGAACCAGGCCAATTCCGATGTTTCCCTCTCGGCGGAGGAGGTCACGGATTTCCTGGCGGGAATTGACGAAAATACCTGGGAGCGGAGCCCGGCGGAGAAGAACCTGTGCATCCTGGAAAAGATCCGGGACGAACGCAAGGAGCGCGTCAACAGCTCCAGCCTGCTCTATATCTATTTTTCGGCCTTCGATCCCGATGAAATCCTGACCCGCTTGAATCGCTATGTCGGGTGGTTGTTCACCAAGCAATTTTTCATCGCCTCGCTGGGAATTTTTCTATTTGCCGGGATCATCATAGGAGATGACTTCAGCCGGTTTCGCACGGAGACCTACGCCCTTTTTAGTTTTTCGGGCAAGGGCCTGTCGGATATCGTCCTGATGTGGGCCCTCCTGTTTTTGATGGTGGGGCCGCACGAATTTGCCCACGGGCTGGCCTGCAAGCATTACGGGGGCGAAGTCCACCATATGGGTTTCATGCTGATGTACTTCGCCCCGTCCTTCTATACCGATTGCACCGATATGCACTTGTTCGACAGCGTCAACAAGCGAATCTGGACCATCATCGCCGGGATTTGGATCACCCTCCTGGAGTGCAGCCTCGCCATCTTCATCTGGCACCTCTCGCCGCCTGGATCCACGGTGGGAGACGTTGCCTACAAGATGGCGTTGATTTGCGGCATCCCGGGCCTTATGCAGTTGGATCCGCTGATGAAACTTGACGGCTACTACGTGCTGAGCCAATACCTGCAAGTTGACAGTCTTCGCGAACGCTCCTTTGCTTACATGAATTCATGGTTCAGGCGATATGTGCTCCAGCAAGCGGTGGAAGTCCCGCAAATCAGCCGGCGTGAGCAGCGTATTTTCCTGACCTACAGCACGGCTGCGGGCATCTATAGCGCCCTCATGATCTTCATCTCCGTCCTTTTCATGAACAACGTGTTCACCAGTCATTTGGGAAATCTGGGCTATCTCGCCACTGCCGGGGTGATTTACCTGTTCCTGCGCAAGCGGTTGAAGCAGGAGGCTTCTTCCGCGTGGCGATATTGGGAGGGAGCAAAGGTGAAATTCCTGGCTTGGCGAATGAAGTGGTGGCAGCAGGGATTGGGCGTGGCGTTTGTCCTGCTCCTCCTGGTTCCGCCGACGGCGGTCAAGGTGGAGTCCGATTTCCAGTTGGAGCCGGGCAGGCGCGCCGAAATTCGCGCGGCGGTTCCCGGCGTCATCGCCCAGGTGGAGGTTCGGGAGGATTCGGCGCTCCCCGCGGGCGGAGTGATTGCGGTTCTACACAATCCCGATCTGGAAACTCAAAGTAAAGTTCTGGGCTGCCAACTGCGGCAGGCGGCGGCGGCCATGAGGGCGGCGGAAAGCCGCTTCGATTCCGGCCAGACGGCACTTTACACTCAGCAGGAACAACGCCTGGAATTTGACCAGAAGCAGGCTGAGGAGAAGCTTGACCAGTTGACCCTGCGGGCCCCCTTTGCGGGCGTCGTCGCCACTCCTCTCGTGGAACAACGCGTGGGGAGCTACTTGCAGGAGGGAGAACAACTCACGGTTTTTGTGGATCGCCGGGTGATGCGGGCGCGCGTTCTCGTCCGCGACCGGGATCTGGAAGATGTGCAAACGGGCACCCGGGTTGACCTGAATGTCCAGAGCTTTCCCTTCCGGACCTTTACCGGCCGGGTTGAGCAGGTTATGCCCGCGGCATCCACCAAGCGTCCCATCAGTGCGCCGGAGAAGCTGGAGCGTAAAGGGCAGGAGCTAGCCAATTTCTTCGAAGTGGATCTGGAATTCCCCAACCCGGATGGTTCGCTGCGCGAGGGGATGACCGGAACGGCAAAAATTTATGGAAGGCGTTACCCCATGGCCTGGCGGTTCGGGCGAGCGGGTTATCGCTGGATTCAATCGCTCATTTGGTAGGGGGCGCAGCGCTCATTCTTCGGCCCACGGGAGGGCAATTGTCACAACCGCAAACCATACCAAAAAAGTCGCACCCATCACCTTCGTACGGGGTAATCGGCCAATTCTACGATGATCTGTGGGGCGAACATTCCCGGGCGTGGCAGGCCGCCCGCCGCCGGCTGCTAAAGCCCGCCCTCGCGCAAGCGCGGCAAGTGTGCGAACTCGGGTGCGGCACGGGCATCACCGCGATGGAATACGCACGCCTTGGCCTGAAGGTTTTCGCGCTGGATTTCTCACCTGTGATGTGCCGGATCACCCGCCAGAAGGCGCACGCCGAAGGTCTCGATGTGCAGGTTCGTCGAGCCGATATGCGAACGTTTCGTTTGCCGGTCCAGGTTGACCTGATTACGTCCGAATGGGGAGTCATAAATCATTTGCCGCGTCGAGCCGATCTTGCCCGAACCTTCCGCGCCGTGGCGCGCGCTTTGCGGCCGGGCGGCCACTTCTATTTCGATCTTCACCAGCGGAAACTGTACGAAGAGAAATGGATAGGGCAATTTATCGGGGAGGACCAGGCAGGGAAAACCTTTGCGGCTCAACGCGGCGGCTATGACCGAAGGCGCGGCAAAGGCTGGATTGAAGTAACCTTCTTCGTCCGCCGGGCCGGACGACTCTGGGAAAGGCGCCGCGAGCGAGTGGAAGAAATCCACTGGCCGCATGGAGAGATCGTCCGTGACCTCGGCCGGGCGGGGCTTCGACTCCTGCGGATCCTTGAATTCACAGACGTAGAGTCCCCACCAAGCCCGAAGAAAGTCCCCGCCGGCTTGCGAACCATGTATCTTGCTCAGAAGAAAAGCGTTTAGATTTTCCCGCCTTTCGCCGGGCGGCGGTTTCCATCTCCGCGCTCATGGCGGGGATGCGTAAAGGCAAGATTTGAGGGTTGCGTTTCGGGGTCTATCTGCCAAGCAGCGCCCCGGTCAGCCCTGAGGGGCATCGCTGGCTGGCCGGGAGGCGCTGCTCGCTTCCACACTCTGGCCGATAAAATCGCCCTGCCTGGCAAACTAGCCGGGACCAATTTGGAACATGAGCCTGGTCTCGCCCAGCTTGGCCGTGCCTTTCAGAACCTGAACATGAGCTTGGTCTCGCCCAGCTTGGTCGTGCCTTTCAGAACCTTCTTGGGGGTCTTCGTCGCGACCTTCACATCTTTCTTTTCCATGGTATTTTCCTCAATCTCAAATTTAGAATTTATTGCGGCCCCAAAAAAAGCTCAGAGGAAGCCGCATGCCCTGTAAGGACATGAAGCTTCCTCAGAGACGACCCAATAACGTGCGAGCCAACGCTTGGGTAACTTGCAGAACTTAATCAAGCCCAGCGACTCAAATGAGGGCTTCTTTTGGATCTTGCCCTTGGCGGCGCTCAACTTACTGTTGAGCACGCCCCAATCGCCCGCAATTAGGCGGTGGGGGGGCGGATGCCGGTCATCAGTTTGGTGTTGGCCAGCTTGCTGCTGCCCTTCAAGGTTTTCTTCGCGGTCTTCGTTTCTTTCTTTGCCATAGTGATTCGCCTCCGACTCAAATTTGAATTAACTTACTTACGCCCGATGCCTGGGATAGAAGCAAGCTCAAGGCCAAATGCGGACAATTTGGAAGAATATTGTTATCTCCTGTTGTTTCTGTTGCATACAAGAAGAGGCAAGTCCATTTAGCGACTGTGCTTTGCCAAGATTGCGTTCCCAAGCGTTAAAAATTAACGCCTAGCGTTAAAAATTAACGCCTCAGAATACCCTACAAGCTATATTTCCTGCACAAATACCGCATCTTCTCCGTGTTCAATCCCAGCAACCGGGCGGCGTGGGCTTTAACGCCATCGGCTTGTGACAAGGCAAGCTCGATCCACTGTTTCTCCACGGCGGCAATTTCCTTTTCCAGATCAATTCCGGAGGGTGGCAGGCGGAGCTTCTTATCGGCTGAGCGCCCCGTTGCTTCACGGATGTCGCGTGGGAGGCTGTTGAGGGTAATGAGATCGCCTTCCGTCATCACCACCACGCGCTGAATTACGTTTTCGAGTTCACGCACGTTACCCGGCCATGGATAGTGCTTGAGGGCCTGCATGGCGTCGTCATCCACGCGCTTGGGAGGGAACCGGTTGGTGACGCAATGGAGGCTCACAAAATACTCGACGAGCAGGGGGATGTCGTCAGCGCGCTCGCGCAAGGGGGGAACGAAGAGCGGCACCACGTGGATGCGGTAATAAAGGTCTTCGCGAAAGCGGTCCTCCTGGACGGCCTTCTCCAGGTCCTCGTTGGTCGCGGTAATCAGCCGGAAGTCGACGCGAATGGGCTTCTTGCCCCCCAGGCGCATCAGGGTCTGGTCCTCGAGGATGCGCAGCAACTTGCTTTGCAGTGAGAGGCCGAGGGTTCCGATCTCATCGAGAAAAAGCGTGCCGTGGTGGGCCGCCTCGATGCGCCCTTCCTTGGTGGCGGTGGCGCCGGTGAAAGCGCCCTTCTCATACCCGAAAAGTTCCGACTCCATCAAGGTCTCGGGCAGGGCCGCGCAATTCACGCTGACGAAAGCCCGGTCGCGGCGCGGGCTTTGGTCGTGGATCGCGCGGGCCACCAGTTCTTTTCCCGACCCGCTTTCCCCCCGGATGGCCACGGTGGCGTCGCTGCGCGCCACCCGCTTGATGGATTCGAAAAGGTCCCGCATGGCATCGGTGGAACCCAGCAAATCCCCCACTTGCGCCTTGCGGGTGATTTCCTGGCGCAGCATGCGGTTTTCGCGCTCGATGCGCACCTTTTCCACGGCCCGCCCGATGACCACTTTAAGAACCGCGGGATTCACCGGAGTGATCAGGTAGTCGTAGGCGCCGGCCCTCATCATGCGCAGGGCGGTCTGGGTTCTCAGGTCATCGCTGATCACGATGACGAGTGTGTCAATGTTGCTCGCGCTGAGCGCTTCCAGCAGGTCGAGCCCCGCTTTAACGCCGTCGCCGTGGGACTCGACGTCGAGAACCAGAGCGTCAGGGGAGTTTTGCTCCAGCAGTGGATAAGCCTCATCGTAGCTGCGAGCATTCAGGAGGTTGAACTCGCTGCCGAGGTAGCTTTCCAGATCGCGCCACAAAGCGACCTCTTCCGTAACGACGGCAACGCTGGGTTTCAGGGAAGGAGCCGACATAATTATGCCCGGGCGATGAGCTTCGTGGTTTCTCACCACGGAATCAAGTGTCCCCGCGATTCTAGGAGGGGATTCACAGCCTTGTCAATCTTTTGTCGCGTGTGTAGTGGTGCAGAATAACGTTGTAGCGGCGAGTTTATCTCGCCATATGGCGGCGTCCCGATAGCATCGGGATAAATTCCGCCGCCTCTATGTCAAACTGCACTACTATCCATGCGCGGGGTTGCCACCGGGGGGCTGGAGTGGCGAATTCAAGTCCGATGAAAACCCCAAACGATCACGCTGGCCGAGACTCCTGCCTCTGGGAGTAACTGGCACCACTATCCAAAGAGATGTTAAATGCACAATCGAAGCCGATTTTGCAGAAATTTGCAGGTTTTCGAGGACAACTCCCCATGATTAGCGGGTAGCTACGGTCAGCGCTACAACCTCCTTGCGACCGTGCCGCACTACACGTGCCGTGGTTTTTCCTGGCGAAAAGTCTCGGACAATACCCATGAAAAAAATGGAACCCCATGGCGCAAACGGGTGTATATTCAGCCCATAAACCGAATTACCGGCGAAAGTCGACGCCAACCCAAAATGTGAATATTCCACAGCGGGAGGATTGGGCCATGAGAACTCACCGATGGACTGCTGCAAATGTTCTGGTTGTTTTCGTTATCGCAGCCTTGCTCGTTCCCTGCGTTCGCACCCTGGGCGGGTCGGCCAAAGCGCCCGGCGATCCCGGGGTGCGAAGCGGCGCGCCCGGCGCCGGCGGTCCCCTGAATAATCTCACTGCCGACGAAAACGCGTTTTTTCAGGACGGGTTCGCCCGGTTCGCGGAAATTGAGGTAGTGTCGGGCGGCGCGAACGACGGCCTGGGGCCGCGCTTTAATTCCAACCAGTGCCTGTCCTGCCACGCGCAGCCTGCTCCGGGCGGATCGAGCCCCGCGCAAAACCCCCTGATTCAAGTGGCCACGCTCAATGGGGCAAAGAACACCATCCCCTGGTTCATCATCCCGCAGGGCCCCATTCGTGAGGCGCGCTTCAAGCACAGTGCCAACGGTTCGAGTGACGGCAGTGTGCACAACCTTTTCGTCATCACAGGGCGCACGGACGCCCCGGGATGCGACATTATCCAGCCCAATTTCCTGCCTGCGGGCAATCCCGTCAGCGGCCAGGGCGGCAATCCCAACGTTGTCTTCCGCATCCCCACACCGGTTTTCGGCGCGGGCCTGATCGAGGCGATTCCCGACTCGGCGATTCTTGACAACCTGCGGGCTAATTTGGCGGAGAAGGCGGAGATGGGCATTTTCGGCCACCCCAACGCCAATCAGGGGGGCGCCGTCAACCTCAGCGGCAACGACGGAACCATCACTCGATTCGGATGGAAGGCTCAGAACAAGTCACTGCTGATGTTTGCAGGGGAGGCCTACAACGTCGAGATGGGAATCACCAACCAGTTGTTCCCCCAGGAGCGTGACGAGACACCGGGCTGCAATTTGACCGCCACGCCCAACGACACGCTCAACTTCACGCCTTCAACCACCGGCGGCGCCGCGCCCCCTACCGCCGTCATCTCTGACATCGAGGCGTTTGCCGACTATATGCGCATGCTGGCTCCACCCACTCCCGCGCCCGACACGCCCTCCACGGTGAATGGGCGCGCCGAGTTCATCAAAGTGGGCTGCGCCCACTGCCACACCCCTTCGTTCACCACCGGCAACACTATGGCCACCGGCTCCTCGAGGGTCCCGAGTCCCGCCCTCTCCAATCAGAAGGCGAATCTGTGGTCCGACCTGCTCGTCCACCACATGGGCAAAGGGCTTGCCGACGGCATCACGCAGGGAAGCGCCGGCCCCGATGAGTTCCGGACTTCTCCGCTGTGGGGGCTTGGGCAACGGATTTTCTTCCTCCATGACGGACGCACCACCGACCTGGTGGAAGCCATCGAGGACCACAAGAGCCAGGGAAGCGAGGCGAACAAAGTCGTCGACCACTACAATCATCTCAAGAACAAGGAGAAGCAGGACATCCTGAATTTCCTGCGGGGACTGTAGCTGCGCCGTAGCCCCGCCGTAGCGCTGACCTTGAGGTCAGCACTCACTAGCCGGCCTCGCGGCCGGCCCGCATTCTCTTTTCCCCCTCGCACAAATCGTGCGTGAGTGCCGAGCGAAGCTTTGGAGTGCGTGCAGCTTGCTGCCGCTTTCCTGCCCGCAAGCTTGGTTGCGGGTTTTCGAATGCGTGCACAAATGCGCGGCGAGCACCATTTCTTCTTAGCGCCGACACCTGAGGCTGGCATGTTCCGACCTTGCGGTCGGCAGTCCAGGCCAGCCAGCAAGCTGGCTGGTAAGAAAGCGGCAGCAAGCTGCACGCACTCCAAAGCTTCGCTCCGTGTGCACTTGAATACCACAATATTCTGCACAATACTTGCGTCTTATGGAGTGACCTTGGTATCTTACGAGTTTTGTCCCCGGATTCTGGGCTTCGATATTGGCGTTGCTGCTTTCGATGACAGGAAAAGGACCTGTGCGGATTGCATCTGCCCTGGGATCCTACGGATTGGCGGCACTCTGGTTCATGGGCACCATTTTATGTTAATACGTATGGTTCATCGAAGTGGTTGCAAACGATTCCATCAATTTCTTGATGCGCGGTAATCACCTTGCTGCCAACATGCACGCACCAGCCATAGGCCAGATTCATTGCGGGAACGCGGCGGGTGGCGTGATGTTTTCCCATCCCTCGCCGCTGAGCGAATCCAGGAAAGCCAGCAGATCGCGCCGGGTCTCTTCATCCAGATAAAAAGGCGTGAGGCGCGAATCCAGATGGGGGTTGGCGAGGCCTCCTTTCGCATACAAATCCAGAACCTCCGCGAGGGTCCTGATGCTGCCGTCGTGCATGTAGGGTGCGCGCCGGGCAATGTCGCGGAGGGTGGGCACTTTGAATTTGCCGAAATCGCTGCGTTTTTTGGTAACCGCAAAGCGCCCCGGGTCGGGATTGGCCTGGTCCATGCCCATGCCCAGGTTGGCGAATTTCTCCGTGGTCAAGTTGAACCCGGAGTGGCACTCGGCGCATTCACCCTTCTTGTTGAAGAAATCCAGGCCATCCTTCTGCTGTTTGGTCAGCGCGTTCTTATCGCCGGCCAGGTAGCGGTCGTAGGGCGAGTTTCCGGAGACGATGGTGCGCTCGAAGGTGGCAATTGCCTGGGTAATGCGATCATAGGTGATGGCACTCTCACCGAAAGCCGCAGCAAAAAGCGGCGCGTAGCCTTTAATGCTGCGAATCTTCTGCACCACCCCGTCGGTGGTCATGCCCATCTCATCGGGGTTGGTGATGGGAGAGATAATCTGCACTTCCAGCGTGGGGGCCCGGCCATCCCAGAATTGTGATTTGCCCCAAGCACGGTTGATGAGGGTGGGGGCGTGACGAACTCCCGGCTTTCCATCCACGCCCCGTGAGAGTGCCGTGCCGGAGGAAAAAGCATGGGCAGGCTCGTGGCAGGAGGCGCAGGAAACGACGCCGTTCGAAGAAAGCCGCCCGTCGAAAAAAAGCAGCTTGCCCAGTGCGGCGCGGGCGGCGGAGTAAGGATTGTCTGCCGGCCAGGGAATGGGTCCAAACCCGGGAGGTGCGCCGGGATTGTCCACCAGGATCTTGGTTTCAAGTTGGGAAAAGGGAGTTGGCTCAGCGCTGAGGCGCAGAGACGAAG
>Ga0326728_10012242_pt1 | contig 19144 bp, 23 predicted proteins | sample MB3enrmetagenome_FD_207602 | JGI IMG/M metagenome (GOLD analysis project Ga0326728, IMG submission 207602) | Lab enriched peat soil microbial communities from McLean, Ithaca, NY, United States - MB31MN | ecosystem: Environmental > Terrestrial > Soil > Wetlands > Peat | place: USA: New York... | reverse complement strand
TTGGGAGGCAGGGGACACACTGTACTGAGGGTTCTGTGACCCAGGAAGTACTAAGTCCTCCTGCCTTTCCATACTCAATGATGAATATTTATACACCGTATATCAGAATTGATGGTAGGAGGAAGAAATAAATGAAATTTTATTACTTGTTTCAGAAAAGCATGCCTATAGTCTATTGCCCTTCTAGTCCTTTCATTACTATATTTCTTTCCAATGCCTCCTTCAGATTTACACCCTCATCTATGCAAATCCTCCAGTACATATTTGAAAGCTCGCACATTGTCTCTAGATCTATAACCGGCTGTTTAATGCGTTTCATTGTATCATCTGATACCTTGAAGTTTTGTATAATCTCCATCCCGGCCTGTTTTACTGCATCAAGAATGTCATCATAAACTTTTTCAAAGCCAGGTTGAACCATAGTTTCAGCAGCGGGTCTGTATATCTCTGCAATGAGCGCACCGTTATAGATGTATCTCAAATGCGAAGACATCTGATCAAATACGGAATCCTCTGGAAATCCGGCTACCGAAAGAGCAACAATTAATGGATGGCGTTTGCGTAATGGATGGGATGCCTTACCATTGCGTTCGATTACGAATGGCTCAAATGCTGGAAGAGTGCGCTCCATGAATGTTTTTAGCTGAGCATTTACTCCAAAGTAATATAGCGGCGTTGCAAATACTGCAAGGTCGGATTCCAGGAATTTTGGAAACAGTTCTCTGCTCATATCGTCTTTGTGAACGCAAATTCCGGGCGTCTTTGTCCAGCAGGTTAAGCAGCCTATACAATAATTAATCTTTTTGGTGCGAAGATGGACAACCTCTAGATCGGCATTAGTTGAGCGCATACCTTCAACAAGTGAATTGAGCAAAAGCTCTGATTTACTCTGATCCTTACATCGCGGACTTGAATTGAGAGCTAAAACCTTCATATCTATCTCCTTTTAAATTTTGACCTGAGTGAAGATTATCAAAACATAGAGAATACCTTGATTAAAATATTAATAATGAATTTTTGTAATAAAGTGTGCCCACCTATTATTTTGAGAAAGTTACAAGACAGTGTTCATCACCACAAGCTAGGTATTTATCAATTTTCAGGATGATGTCCTTTTCCGCCAGGGCGCTTGCCAGACCTACGTCAATCTTCATGAGAGCTTCACAGAGCTTTCTATTGCTTCCTTCTAGATTTAACGGATAATCATAACCCTTCATTGTCACCAAGTCACTCTTCATTTCAACAACTTCCGATTTGCAGGTTTTAATAAAAGGTTCAAGCCATGCAGTTATACGCTCAGGAAAACTGATATTTGTCATCTTTTTACTTAGTTTTAATCCGCTTTGGTACCCATATTCTTTTAAGACATCCCCAAAAATGGACAGCACTTCATCTCCATACTTGTCCTGTAATCTTTTGGCCAGTTCTCCAATAACTGCTGATGGATTATCCAATTTGCACTGTTTTGAGTTCATTGTGACAGATCTCCTATTGGTTTAGTAAACTTTAACTATCCCTCCATTGATAATGTTTTGCTTTTGACGGGGGAGTATAAGCTGCAACTGACTTGTATGTCAAAAATATATTGACCTAAAAATTGTGGCTAATGATCGTGGAGAGAGCTTTTTCCCAAGCTATATTTAATCAATTCTTCTCGAAGTGATAACTGAAATTATTTTCTGCAATGTGTTGACCAAACTCATTCGATGTGAGATCTTTATCTTAGGAAATAAAAACAGCGTCCTCTGAGATGTGATATGGTGATGTTACCACACAAAACCATTACACAAAGAAGGAGGACGCCATGAGTAACGTAGCAGAATTCGGTAAAAAAGTAAAAGATCAGGAAAAAAAGTGGATGGAAAATGTATCCTGGGTTGTTGGTATTGACATGGGCAAAGAGAAACTTTTCTGTGCTCTGATGAATGTTAAGAAAGAACTGATCTGTCGTTTTGACGTAGCCTGTTCCCTTGCCGGATATAATGAGCTTCTGAATCGCGTGAAGAAAGAAGTCCGTTTACTCTCAGTCATTCTTTTTGATGAAGATGGAAGATTTTTAGAGATGTCATCAAAGCAAACAGACTTGAAAAAAATTTACCCGAATACTGTGATTGAAGAACTAAAGAAACGTGTTTGTAAGTGATCGAGGCTAGATATTAACGCTTGAAATAGGCCCCATTATGGCCGATATTAGTCAATTAACGGTTTTTTATAAAGACCAAACTAAATGGATTCCGACTAGAACCGATAAGATGACTACATAAGATATTGCGATGATAATTACAGTACACATGATTAGCGTTTATAGGCTTTGCTTAATTTTTACAATACAAATTTAGGGGGATTACGAGATCTTTTAAAATAAGCCCTATTAGACTCTAATTGGTGAAAGGGAACAAGAAAATGAAAGCATCACAGGATTAGATTGGTCACATAAATTTAAAGTGTTCTTTGATAATTTGACTTTTGTACCATTCATCTAGGCATCGACATCCCGTTCACCATTGTTGACAAGTTTGAATATGCTGAAAGGGTTGATTCAATAACCGGCCATGGATTACGTGATGGCGTAACAGACGTTCTTTGCCCCATGATGAACATTTCGTCCCCGCCTTTGCCGATCACGACTGGTATCTGTTGATTATAAAGTGTGCCGTCGGTGGAAAGAGTCGCAGAGGGCGTCAGGGTTGGCGTGGCATTCAAAAGGCTGATGTTATCAACCCCATAAGTAGCTGACTGACTGGCTGTAAAAAAAGCAGTTGAAAGATTGGTAGCCTTATCACCCAAGGAAGGTGCGGAAAGGCTCAAATCCTCCTTCATATACACATTAACGGTTGATAAGCCCATCTGACCGGTAATAGATGCCATATCATTGTCTGAAATTTCGTTTAAGCCAGCAAAGACAGTTAAAGGAACAAACACCATTGCCAAAATGATTATTACCTTTTTCATGGTACTTCCTCCATCATACGCATCAGTTTAAATTACTGGTTAACATTATGTCAAGTGTAGAAAAGATAAAATATTTCTATAGGTTATCTATATTTTATGTATGGAACCATAAGATTACTCCCATCTGACCAGAAGATGTATGAAACTCATCGGGACAAAGCACAAGACGAATATGAGTTGCGATTGAAAGAAATCAAACAGTCATTCCATGAGCAAGTCAAAAAACTAATAAGGCAGATTGAGAAGTGAGGCAAGGGCAAACAAAACCCTATTAATAAAACTACCTCAAGGCAGAGTGAGATCGTTTAAAATAGAGCCTATTATAACCGTCGTTCATAGTGTTATTCAAGGCCTCCTGATAGTTTTTAACGAGGGGGTTTCTTTTTGCCTTTTCATTGTGGGGTAAAATGTGGGGAATGGTTTATTTCTAAAGAAAAAGGGGTTATGAAAAATTTCCTAACCCCTTGAATTTATTTGGTAGTGCTGGCAGTCTGCATCGAACGGCTCTCAATATGAAAATCTCGTGAAAAACGAGAAATAAACGTGATTTTTAGGAGGGAATCGGGGGCTTTTTTCTTGATTTTTTTTGTTTTTATTATCTAGTATAATTACTAGATAATCTGGAGGTGAGCCATGGGCTATCCAACCAAGGTACAGTTGATTAAGCGCAAAAAGAGCAAGCAGTGGTACATTAATTTCCCTACTGCTGTCGCACAGGCCATGGGGTTCGAACGTGGCGAGACAGTTGAGTGGATCATCGAAGATAGGGGGAGTCTCGTGTTGCACAGACGAAAGACACCACCATCTGCGATGAAACAAAAAGGGAAGGGTGATCGGGGTATTCGATAGCCGGATCGATCAGACCCACCCAACTTTTGCAAACGAGCATACCGTTGAACTAGTCCGTCTGGCAAAAAATAGTTGCATAGTGGGGCCTCTCCATAACATAACCTACGTAAAGCAAGTGGAGGGGTAATACTCTTCCCAGTGGGAGGTGCAAAGTAACATTTACTGAAGTACTGAAACAGGGGCGTGGCGTGAAACCGGAAGAGGTGACCAGGGAAGCAGATAATTTTTTCACTGACAGGCATCATGAGTTGGCCGCCAGGGTTGAAGAAGTTTTCTCCGAGAAGATCAAGGGACTGCCGCCTGAAAAGATCAAACATGAGGCATGGCAAACTGCGGGATGGTTTCAGAGATATATGGAACTCGGCGGTATTTGTTTGCCAGGAGAACGGGTTGTAATAAACGAAGAAAGCAGAGCCTTATTGCATAACAACCGGATTGGTAGAAGATATCTTCAGGCTGCGGCCAACACTTTTAAGAAAGCTCTTAAGAGTGTCAAGGTTCTGACTTGCGATCCTGGTGCCTGGGATGAATTTCAGCGGAGATTGTGGGAGTGCGTCGACACTGAAGACGCAAGACAGACCCGACGTGACCTATGGGTTCTTCGGGCCTTGTCCGGGTTGGCGATGATATCAGGGACCATTGACGCTATGCTTAAGGAAGGGACTTTGTTTAAGCGATACAACTGGGTAATACAGAAAGGTGATTATAAACGATCTGGCACTAAATTAACGATCAATTGAGCCAGGGCATTAAAAATGGGTTTATGTTTATGGTTATATTGGTACTCCATTTCTTTTAGATAAAGGGGAAACTTTTCTTTGGAAACGCCATGGTGCTTGATCAGCCTCTCTTTAGCATAACTCCAGAATCCTTCCACCCCATTAATATAAACCTTGCCAGAGGCAAAGCGTTTTCGATGGTCAATTTTGAGATGCCGGTAACCGCAAAACATCAAGGAGTCATAGCTCTTGAATTTATCGGTATACACGATGGATCCCCTCCGGACCGTCTTGACGGTGAGGTTCAGCAGTGTTTCCGCCCGGACATCCTTTACCACCGTGACCTTAACGATGCCATTGCGGTCCAGGATGCCGAAGACAGGGACTTTATGGGCGGCGCCGCGCCCCCTCTTGCCCCTCCTTCTGCCACCGAAATAGGTCTCATCGAGTTCGACCTCCCCCTGGAGAAGATCGCCGGTTCCAGCATCGCTCGCTACAATGGCCATCCGGATGACATCCACGGCCTTCAGAACCGTGGGGTAACTCAATCCCGTCTGCTGGGAGATCTTCCGGGCAGAAAGCTCCAATTCAAAGAGCTTGAGGATCCACAGCCAGTCCTTGCAGGAGGTTCTCAGGCGGTTGATCCAGCGGCCGGAGAAGTCATGAAAGGTATATTGACACCGCTTGCAACGGAACCTTTTACCGGCAATACGATAGCTCTCATAGCTCCTACATTTTATGCAGAAACGGCGGTAGTTTTTCCAACATAGCTTTTTGAAAAAGAGCCGGGCTGTATTTTCAGTCCTGACAAGGGTTTCAAATGATTTTAGATCCATGACACCACCTTAATACGGTGTCAGATCTTTTACAATCACCTACAGAAAACACGTCGTACAATCATTGTCCGTTTGGCATATCTTCTTGAATCATCAAAAAACCCTGATAAGCCCCCAGGAACATTATCGGCGTTACAGAATTTTGTCCAAACGATGACAAAGATGGATGACTGGGGTGCCGGTAGGAAAACACCCGGAGATATTTTTGTGCAATTCGTAAAAGAGGTCTTCGAAGCCCTGGGTTTGACAGATACTTACGTTGGTGGCGGATTATGTGGTACGACCATACGTCAAGATATTATTGCTGCCATAGAAGAATTCGAAGAAATCACGAATAACTTCAAACCGGAAAACCCGTGACAAGAACTTGCTGCGGCTTTTCAGTGATGTAATAAAAAATGCATGGTTGAATTGCCTCAAAACTGAGGAGGTAATTTCAACATGCAGAACAAAAGCGCCATTCCTGAAACCGGATTTCTCCGGTCAACGCAAAATGTCGGTAGTTCCACCCACCCCCCTTTAATCCCTGTATCGCGCCATCCATTCAATGGACAGATGTCAGGACGGGACATGAAAGAACCGTACAAGATTGGATATGTCTCAATTAATGAGGTTCACGTGAATGAGAAGAACCCCCGACTGATCAAGGATGAAGCCTTTAAACGATTGAAAAAGTCTCTCAAAAAAAGCCCTAAGCTTTTCCGAGCCCGCCCCTTGCTCTGTTCGGATCGTACCGGGACGTTGGTGATCATGGGAGGTAACATGAGATACCAAGCAGCGAAAGCACTTAAATACACCAAGGTACCCGTGATCATCATGCATGGATTAACAGAGGATGAGGAGAAAGAGATTGCCATCAAAGATAACGGTACTTTTGGCGAATGGGATTTTTCCATCCTGGCTAGTGAATGGTCCGACCTTCCCCTGGAGGAGTGGGGAGTGGAGTTGCCCGACAACTGGTTAGCCGGGCCGGATGAAGTTCATGAGGATGACTTTGACGCCCAAACAGAAGCTAAAAAAATAACCAAACCTCGCACTAGGCTGGGTGATATTTGGCTCTTAGGCAAGCACCGGGTCATGTGCGGTGATGCGACGAAAAGAGAAGACGTGGGACGGTTATTGGGAGCCGAACGAGCAGGACTGCTCCTGACGGATCCGCCTTATGGCATCAACATTGTGGGCAAAGTAGACAAGTCAGGCAAGGGAAAGATAGGCGGTGGCGGCAAAAGGTATGCGCCAGTTGCCGGTGATACGACAACAGAAGCGGCCCGGAAAGTTTACTACCTGAGCCAGGAGATGGGTATAAGAAAGGTTATCCTGTGGGGTTGGAATTACTTTCCCGACTTTTTACCGCCATCCCCCTGTATTATCGTATGGGATAAGCGTGTCGAAACCGCCTCCAACAACTTCGCAGACTGTGAATTGGCTTGGACGAGTTTTACATCTCCGGCTCGGATATATCGTCAGCTTTGGAATGGTTATACACGACAGGGAAGGCGTGACGTTGAAGGTTTGAAAAGGGTTCACCCGACTCAAAAACCGGTCAATTTGTCTGCATACTGTATCGACAATTATTCTAAAAGGGAAGAGATCATTCTTGACCTGTTTCTTGGATCCGGATCGACTCTCATTGCCGCCGAGCAACTGGGTCGCACATGCTACGGCATGGAGATCGATCCTATTTACTGTGATGTCATCTGCAAACGGTGGCAGGATTTTACAGGAAAGAAACCGATTCTAAAAAAAGTAGGAGGTAAATAATATGTATAACGAAAAATCTAAAAAAAACCTGAAGATGTTTTCTTCAAAAAATCAGCCAAAGAAAAAAGGTAGGCCCAAGGGGTCCTTGTCATTGATTAACGAAATCAAAAAAGTATTAGAGGGTGTCGATGAAACCAGTAAAAAGTCAATCCTCGAACTCCTAGCCATTGCCGCGGCCAAACAGGCCATAAAAGGTAATTCGGCTTACTTTAAAGAAATTATCGAGAGACTCGACGGCAAGGTGACGGAAAAGATTGAACATACAGGCAGGGACGGCCGTCCCATAAAATTGGAGGTTACTTATGAAGACTGATGAAATCAAAATAAAACTGTCCGGACGTAAACATAAGATCCAACAGGAAATTATTCATTGTAAGGCAAAACGTATTATTATTCGAGCAGGCAGGCGTGGCGGGAAAACGGTAGGTGTTGCCAATCGGGCTGTCATAAGATTTTTGGCGGGCAGACGAGTTCTTTACGCAGCGCCCACAGCAGATCAAGTAGGAAGTTTCTGGACAACAGTGACAAGAAGCTTGGCCGAACCGATAAGACAAAATATCTTTATCAAAAATGAAACTGAAAAATATATTGAACTGCCCGGAACACAGCAGCGCATTAAAGCGAAGACCGCCTGGAATGCGGATTCCTTGCGTGGTGACTATGCCGATGATCTAATTCTGGATGAATTTCAACTGATGAATGAGGATATATGGGTTGCGGTAGGAGCTCCAATGCTTCTCGATAACAACGGTGATGCTCTCCTCATCTTTACACCGCCTTCTCTTCATAGTCGATCAACCAGCAAAGCCACTGACAGACAACACGCCGCAAAACTGTTCAGATTATTTCAGAATAATGAAAAAACTGATCCTGAACGATTTAAAACATTTCATTTTTCATCACATCAAAATCCATATATCAGCCATGAAGCTTTATCTGAAATATTACATGACATGACAACGCTTTCTTATCGGATGGAGATTATGGCAGAAGATGTTGATGAAGTCCCAGGAGGGCTTTGGACTCGGAAGATTATTGAAGATGCCAGGATACGGGAAGCACCAGATTTAAGCAGAATTGTTGTTGCTGTGGATCCATCCGCTACAAGTGAAGGCGACGAGGCAGGTATAATAGTTGCCGGCAAATACAAAGATCATGGATATGTATTAGCAGATTTAACAGTCCAGGGAAGTCCGTTAAAATGGGCAGAGGCCGCAGTTGCCGCGTATCATAAATATAAGGCGAATAAGATCATCGCTGAAAAGAATAATGGTGGAGAAATGGTTGAGTTGGTCATCAGACAGGTTGATCGATGCGTCCCGGTTAAACTCGTGACTGCGAGCAGAGACAAGCATACCAGAGCGGAACCGGTGGCAGCGCAATATGAGCAGGGCCGTATACATCACGTTGGAAACTTCAGCGCACTGGAAGATGAGATGTGCCTGTGGATGCCTGGAGAGCCCTCGCCTAACCGCATGGATGCCCTTGTCTGGGGATTGGACGATCTCATGCTCGGATCGAGTATTGACTGGGTGAAGTTTGTCGGATGAGTTAATTAAAAAACAAAGAGGTAGCGCAGATACTTCAAAAAGCCACAGAGGAACATCCGATCAATGCAGCAAAAACTGATCTGATAGAATCTGAGCTACCTAATTTTCCTACGTTGCGATTTTTTTATTATTTTACCTTTTTCACACTGAATAGGGATCGACTAAATCCTATGTCATGTGAAAACTGTTTGAATCTCAAGGTAGAAAGTCGGCTTCAGTGGGAGTGGTATGCGATCCGCTGCAAGCCGAACGTTGCACCTTTCATGTCGTAATTCACAACGTCAAGACTTTTTAAAATCGTTTGTTTGTAGAAAGAGGTAAAATAAGGCTGCCATTTTCGGTTGGCATCCTACCACCCTTGAGTGGACCCGTTGTTTCATCATGTTTTCTTCCGGGACTTATCCCCTCTTCCGGTGGAGGATTATGACACCGCCCTTTCAGGTATTAGATTGTCAAGGAACTCATGATAATAACATATCCAGAAACTTCTCTATACCTTAAGCGTTCGCCGAAGGTTTTTTATAGCGTTCTCCACGATCGCGCGTGGGGGATGGGCTCATTAAAAATGCTTCTTGGTTTATTCTTCCACGTCGTCCGCCCACCAAGTGGATCTCGCAATACAGGGATTAAAGGGGAGTGGGTGGAACTAGCTACATTTCGCGATAACCGGAGAAATCCGGTTTCAGGAATAGCGCTTTTATTCTGCATGATGATTACCTCCTCAATTTTGAGGCCATTCAACCATGCATTGTTTATTACATCACTGAAAAACCGCAGCAAGTTCTTGTCACGGGTTTTCCGATTTGAAGTTACTTGTGATTTCCTCGAATTCTTTTATGGCAGCCTTAATATCTTGGCGTATGGTCGTACCGCAGAGTATGCTGTCCCGGGAAGTATCCGTCAAACCCAAGACTATGAAAACGTCTCTTACGAATTGTATAAAAACATCTCCTTCTGTTTCCCCGCCGGCGCCCCAGTCATCCATCTTTGTCATAGTTTTGACAAAATTCAGTAATGTTGACTTAGTGTCTGGGCTCTGACCTGGATTTCTTGACAATTCAAAAAGACACGCCAAACGAACGATTATATTACGGCGTGCTTTCTGCATTATCCATTTATTACGCTTAAACAACGTCCCTTCTTTCAATATAGCCTCCATGGCTCCTGACATCATTTCCAACCCAGACAAGGCCTGAAGAACCCACAAGTCACGTCGGGTTTGCTTTATGTCTTCGGCGTCGGCACACTCCCATAATTTCCGCTGAAATTCCTGCCAAGCCCCAGGATCACAAGTCAGATCCCGGATGCTCTTAAGGGCTTTCCTGAGAGTGTTGGCCCCAGCCTGAAGGTCTCTTTTATCCACTCGATAGCTATGCAATAAGCTTCTACCTTTCTCGCTTGTTACAACCTGTTCTCCAGGCAAGCAAAAGCCGCCAAGCTCCATATATGTCTGAAACCATCCTGCGGCCTGCCATGCCTCATGTTTGAGAATTTCTGGTGAAATCCCCTTGATATTCTCAGAAAATAATTCTTCAACCCTGGCGGCCAATTCCTGATGCCGGTCGATGAAAAAATTATCTACTTCCCTAGTTACATCTTCTGGTTTCATGCCACGTCGTCGTTTCAGTTCTTTGGTAAATTGCATTTTGTACCTCTGATTTCCTCCGTGCATTAAAATAAAAAGCCCACCTTAAGGATGATGTACCTTAAGATAGGCTTGATATGTAAACTTGTCAAGCGTAACATATTGATATTTAAATATAATTGTCACTTATGGGTTATATGACAACTTTATCCTGAGGGTTTCTCTTTCTTTATACGCCTCCTGATCGTGTCTTTGTTTCCGCCCATTTCTTTGGCAATCATTACCGCAACCCTAGACTTACTCCATTTTGCCCTTCTGGGGTCTTTCCATATCTCGTTGGCTTTATTTTGCTCGGCGTCGTGAGCTTTTCGAGATTCCTCCCATCTTTTATCTGTACCTTTTTTGCCACTGGCAACGAATATTTCCTTATGCTCTTCACGGCCCTCGCGGCGATTAATGAGGCTTATGGCAATTCTATTTACTTGTTCAATGACATCTTGCAAGAATGTAAACTTTAAATTCCCCTTTTTCGTAGACGGACAATAAGGAAGAATTCTAATCAGATCATCACAATCCCGTTTCAGAACAGTATAGACACCATCGTCATTGATAATGGCCGCTAATGGAAAGATTGTAAAATTGTTTAATTTGCCGGTTTTTAGAAAGTCTTCAATTACCTTGTTTCTTTTATTAAAAAAATCTTCCCAAGATTCACAGCCCTTCAATGGCGGGTTTCTTAAAAGCTGACGAAGTCTCTTATCCTGGATGAATAATGCGTTAAGAATTTTTTCAGGAACTTGTTTCCCCGCCCACTCGGGCCATTCTGGGAGTTTCTTATAATGGCCAGGATCATCGCTGATCCAAGACTCCAATAGAGAAGAAATAAACATTAACTTGCTTCTTGCAGACTCAGCATAGCTTACGGATAGATTTTTTGTTTTTCCCATTGCCCATCCCTCGCAATTATTCCAGGAGTTTATTTAAGGGGCAGCCGGTGGAACGTGTCCGGTTTTCGGTTCGCGCAAATTATCCCTTTCAATTTTAATTATTAATTTTGAATAGGTGATTATACATATATAGTATGGTTCATGACTACTTTTAATCGTCACCTAATCCAGTATTTTTGATACATCAAGGAAATATTAGCCGCAAAAGTTGGTTGCGAAGGTTGTCGGATTAGACGATTAAAAGGCAGGTTACACAACAGTCGGAATCGCAGAGCACACCTTGTCTGTGCTTGTTTGTTATGGCATCTTTAACCTTTATAGTTATAACCTCCTTTTTAACGATATCATCTGACCATCTTTGGGGTCCAGTTTGGTACAGGCTATAATATATGGTCGTTTGACGCATTAAACGAATTCTCCTACCATTTAATTAATGCATGAAGTAGGGAAAACTGAAGAATACCACTTGAAACCTTCAACGAATGATCCATAATCGAGATTGATTTATGTTGTTAAACCAGTCCCAGAGGGAGTTGCCGACTAGTAGACATTGATTCAGCATGAATGTTTCTCCTTTCGTTTTGATTTTTGGTAAAAACCTCATGAAAATTGGACGTTTTGGGCTATTATTACAAAAGTACTTCGTCACTCCTTTCTAGATTAGAATGTCCATGTTCATGTAAAATGATTAGCCATTTCAATTAGTTATATATATAGACGGGCAGAGCTATCCCGAATTAAAATCCGCATGGCTATGCGTTTTTTTCTGCCGGTCAACTGGCGGGAAATTTGAATTAGGTATGAGTATCAAAAAAGGAGTTATTCCATGAACAAGTCCGATCTAATTCTAGCACTATCCAATAAAGAAAAGCTCTACGAGAAGGATGCAACGAGAATCATCGAAACCATTTTTAACGGTTTCACAAAAGCTTTGAAAAAGGGTGATCGAATCGAGCTCAGGGGATTCGGGAGCTTCTCTGTCAGAAATTATGAGGGTTATGCAGGAAGGAATCCGAAGACCGGAATGAAGGTCAAGGTGAAACCGAAGAAGTTGCCGTTTTTCAAGGTAGGAAAAGAGTTACAAAAACAAATCAATTCAAAAGTGCTATGAAATCATATTATGCGTAGAAAGTCGGTTTTTCTTTTTCATGGAGACTCGCGGTCAGTGTTTTATGATTAAACAACAGGATATTAAAAAATTGATCATCCTTTGAACAAACAGGTGTCAGAAAGAAAAACTAATGACTGACGAGGACGAGAAGAAAAATACTCAACAAAAATTGACTGATATCATATCAAAGTATAAAGCTGTACTGAGCGAAGATGAATATAATCAGTTAACCCATTTTACTGAAATTCTTTATGATTATTATAGCTTAGCGAGCGGCAGTAGTTTTATAAAATCACTCAGCGAATTTTGGACAAATGGATGGTTCCCGCTAGTATATCCTCCATTCTATGATATCGAATCTATATTCAAACAAACTGAGAAACAAAAAGATAATATAGATGACTATATGCGTATTGGACAAGAACTCATGGTTGGTTTTAGTGATGAATTTCTCAAGGCAATAAAAATGATATCGGACAAAAAGATTCAAGGCAAAATTCTTGACGCTATTACTAAGATAGCAACAAATCCCAACACAATCATTGGAAATATGATGAAACCCCTATCCAATGATTTGATTGGTTTTTGGAGGTATCGAATAGGAAATTTCAGGATAATTTACAGGTATGACAAGGAGAAAAACACAATTTATTTGCTAACATTTGTATCAAGATCTGTCGCACATCATTAATACAAAATGAATCACAAAGCTGGGTTTGACAAAACCATCAGAAAGGCCAGAGAAGCTGGATTTATGTGAGCTGCGGGTTCTAAAGTTTTTCTTAGCTGTCCTGACGAATACTTGAGTTGATAATGGCAGATTCTCCCGGATTGTAAGCGGGGTTTACGCCACTAAGTTTTTGTATAAAATTCTGTGCTGAAGGATATCTATCTATGAAAAAGACTTACAACTGTTATTTAGATGCAATCATGGAACAAACAAAGGATTTTCAGCTTGTTCAAAACACAAAACTCTTGCCCGATGGAAAAGTGGAGGTTACGGGGTGGGGTGTAGGTGAAAAAGGGTTCCCCGCGGCAGAAGCTAAACAGGAGGATTTCTTAGATCAGTTGATTGTGAGGAGTGCAATAATCACGGATAAAAAATAATTGAATATAATGACTATAAATTAGCGGACTTTAAATGAATTCATCTTCAATAATTCATACAAAGACCATCAAAGTATGGAAGGACTTATATGAATTTGACGACAATTGTTATCAAATCAAATATAAAACAGAAGGTCCTCTTATACCTGAAAATAATTCAAAATTACCTGTACTGATTTTATTAAGTAACCCCCACCCACATTCCGTCAAGCTTTGAGATTCCTTCAGTCTATTAGAACGACATCAGCATAGGCAAATCCATCGCGTTCAATTACCTCACCTATCCTGACGGGAATGATTTTCCTAAACATGGGTCCACCCACAGCAACTGTATGAATTTCTCCGTTTTCTCCACAGGAGTCACAATCTTCAGGGAGCTCGGCAATCAAATCCCTTGACCATTTCTTCCCGGCAAAATGCGAAGGTAGTTTCTTAATATCAACACTGCTGATATAGGCTTCAAGACCTGCCGACAACATTTGATCCGCCAGTTCTTTTGTAGGCATTCCCCATAAAGGAAAAACAGGTTCAATTCCTGTGCATTTCAATTGGTCTTCCCGATATTTTCGGACATCCTCAAGAAAGAGGTCTCCAAATGCCATACATTCAACGCCTCTGACAACGGATGATCTGACAAAGTTCTGCATGATGGCATCATACTGTTCATTTGTGCAGGGATCGGGCAAAGGAATCGTTTGAAGTGGCAGTCCCACAGCATCAGCTTGTACCTGGAGTAACTCCGATCGTGTGGCATGCATGGACACGCGGCTGTATTTCTGGTTCATCACCGTAAACAGGCCGAGAAGCTCAATTTCCGGGTTTTGTCTGAGATGATGAAGTGCCCAGGCGCTGTCTTTCCCGCTACTCCAGCTCAACAAGGTCTTTTTCGCCATTTATAACGCCATCAAATAATGATTACACAACAAGTAATAATTACCATTTATCTCTAAAAGAATTTGGGATCAATGATAATTCTGTTGCCTATGTTGGTGATTTTTCAGGTGGTTGAATTCCAATGAGGCTACTTTTTTTTATATCACCTTTCATCTTTTTCATCACGAATATAACCGGACAGGAATCATCATCTTCGCCCTTCCTCCATGGTCGATCCTTCACATCCAGTAAAATCCACCCGTGCTTCACGTAGAGCGTCACATCATCAGAGTTGTATAATTCTGCGGTTTCATAAATATCATCATTCTCCCTCATATCCGTTCTCCTTTACATTTGATTTCAGTATCTGTTGAATGGCTTCCCTGATGTATTCGGAAAAATCGATTTTCCTGTTGGTCTGTGATGTCTTTTATTCGTTGTTAAATTTCACTGGAAAGCATCCCACAGACGGGGCTGGTCAGAAGTTTCTTTTTCATAATTGGAATATCCCATAAATTAGATATGATTTATAGTTTGTTCAGAGAAAGAAGTGGTGACAGATCTAGGAAACAGAATGAAAGTTTAAACTGGTATTAAAAGATATGGCCACCAGGACCAGTAAATAATATCGAGTTAATCATATATTTAGAGTTTATTATTCAGTTGTTGCTGCATGAAAAACGCACAGCTGTGCATTTTTTGAATATGTGGGAAGGTTTATGAAGGTGCTTAATTATGCTTATGTCTTATAGAAAGGCCTATGAACTCACCTGACTGTTTTTCTCGGCACTATTTACTTTTTTCACTTTTTCTTCAGTGCTTCTGTAAAGGGATTATTGAAGGGCTTGGGTGATTCTCTTATTTTCTTTTTCTCATGCCTTTGCGGCGGCCTGCCCGGTTCTATTTTCTTTCGTTCAACAGGACCCGTGCCGGAAGACTCGACCGTAGCTTTCTGATCCGATGCCTTCTCGCCCGGCGTCTTTTTCATGGATAGAGAAATCCTTTTGCGCTGTTCGTCCACCGCCAGAACTGTCACCTCGACTTTCTGATTGACTTTGACCACATCGGATGGGGTTTTAACAAACCTGTCCGCCATCTCGCTTAAATGAACAAGGCCATCCTGATGAACGCCAATATCGACAAAAGCGCCAAAGGCAGTGATGTTGGTGACAACACCGGTAAGTTTCATTCCGGGAATCAGGTCGGTTATTTTTTCGATTCCTTCGGCAAATACTACATTTTCAAATTGCTGACGAGGGTCGCGCCCCGGCTTGGTCAACTCGGCCATAATGTCCTTCAAGGTCGGCAAGCCCACTTTATCGGTTACATAACTTATCAGGACTATCTTCTTCCGCATGGCATCATCAGACATCAAATCCATAACGGAGCATCCTTGATCCTGAGCCATCTTCTCTACAATCGGATAGCTCTCGGGATGGACGGCGCTGGCATCAAGGGGATTGACGCTGTCGCGCACGCGCAGAAAACCGGCAGCCTGCTCAAAGGCCTTAGGCCCGAGGCGTTTCACTTTCTTGAGCGCATCACGTGTTGGAAACGGACCGTTTTTGTCACGATGTTTGACAATGCTTTCCGCCAGAGCAGGCCCAAGGCCAGAAACGTAAGAAAGAAGCTGGGCACTTGCCGTATTGACTTCCACACCTACCGCATTGACACAACTGACCACCATATCATCAAGGCACCGCTGCAATTCGTCCTGATTGACATCATGCTGATACTGACCGACACCGATGGCTTTCGGTTCGATTTTGACCAACTCCGCCAGAGGGTCCATCAAACGCCTGCCAATAGAAATCCCCCCGCGTACAGTAATGTCCTGATCGGGAAACTCATCCCGTGCCAGTTTGGATGCGGAATAAATCGAAGCCCCGCTTTCATTGACCATGACAATCTGAATTTCTTTGGGAAGGTTGAGTGCGCGCAAAAAGGCCTCTGTCTCGCGGGCCGCCGTGCCATTGCCCACGGCGATGGCCTCTATGTGAAATTTGTCGCAAAGATTTATGATTGTTTGGGCTGACACGTCTTGAGCTTTTTTGGAAAGAAGCGAGATGGTTTCGTGATGGAGGAGCTTTCCCTGACGATCCAGGCAGACAGTTTTGCAGCCGGTGCGAAAACCAGGATCGATGGCCAGTATTGATTTTTGCCCTAAAGGCGGCGCCAGCAGGAGCTGTCGCAGATTATCGGCAAACACTTTGATCGCCGTCTCATCAGCCTTTTTCTTAGTTGCCAAACGGATCTCCGTTTCCATGGACATCGATAGCAGCCGCTTGTAACTATCATTGCAGGCAAGCGTAACCTGTGCGGCGGCATCGTTTTGTGCTTTAACAAACAGCTGAACGAGGATGTTTATCGCCTCTTCTTCCGGCGGCGCCATGCGCAACATCAGGAACTCTTCTCTTTCGCCACGGCGCATGGCTAAAATACGGTGGGATGGGGTAGTTGAAACGGCCTCCTCCCAATCATAGTAGTCCTTATATTTAATTCCGGCTTCCAGCTTGTCCGGTAAGACCTTCGACCAGACAACTCCTTTATCCCAGAAAAACTCGCGCATCTTCGCCCGCGCGGTTGCATCTTCATTCACCCATTCGGCAATAATATCTCTGGCCCCGGCCAGCGCTTCCTCAACCGTTGCCACTCCTTTTTCTCCACTGATAAAAGCTGCGGCAACTACGGCAAGATCCATTTCTTCCTGAACAAAGATTTGCCGTGCCAGCGGCTCCAAGCCTTTTTCTCTGGCAATGGTTGCCCGCGTGCGGCGCTTGGGCCGAAACGGCAGGTAGATATCTTCCAGAACGGACATGGTTTCTGCTGCGGCTATCTTTTCTTCCAATTCCGGCGTCAACAAATTTCTCTCCGTGAGAGATTTTAAAATAGCAGTGCGGCGATTCTCCAGTTCTTCGAGCTGCTGTAAACGGTCGCGAATGGCAGTTATAGCCAATTCATCCAGTGATCCGGTGACTTCTTTTCGATAACGGGCAATGAAGGGAACCGTCGCCCCTTCGGCAAGCATCGCGGCGGTATCAGTTACCTGCCTGTCTGTAATATTGAGATCCTGAGCTATTTTTTTATATCGTAATTGAAGCATTGTCTTCCTTTTTGTGTTTTGATTAGGATGAAGCCGGAGGATTATCACAGACAATTGTGGGATGCAATGAGCAGAATATCGCTTCTTGTAAGGAGTAACGTAATAGGCGACAAGTCGGAGGATGTCGGAAGATCAGGGATGGGAGGGTTTAATATTAGAGGCTTAGCAGTAATTTTGGCCGTTTTTTATTTGATTTTTATTAAATTTGTCGCCGAATAGCTTATTTCAAAATCCATAGCCCGGAAGCCTGGCCTTTACTGAGAGTGTAGGACGAGGATATCTGTAATTTTTCATGTGAATCAGAAAGGTATTTGGCTAAAGCCTTAATTTACACCATTTTGTCTGCCACCTTTTTTTATCAATGTGGCAGGCCTTATCTTATCTGTGCCGTACCTGCTTCTGATTTTGTCCATTGCCAGGTCTATCTTTTTCTGCTTATCTGACTTTACATTTTCTTCCATAAAATCAAACAATGACATCTGATCTGTAAATGTATCTTCATCAAATCCTGCAAGGCTTATTCCGATTAGCCTGACAGGACGGAGCCTGTTCCAGTTTTGTACCAGCAGACTGCATCCCGCTTGGTAGATTTCCTTGGTAACGGAGGTTGCAGGAATAGTTATCTGCTTTGTGACAACCTGAAAGTCCGAATATTTCAGGGTAATATGTACAGTGCGGCCTTTTTTACCATTTTCCCTTGCAGTCATGCCTATATGATCTGCAAGCTCCAACAGGATAACCTTAGCTTTTTCAATATCAGTAATATCTTCCGGTAGTGTTGTTGAGCGTCCGATGGACTTCATTTCCCCTGATATATGAGGCTCTACAGGGGAGTTATCACGCCCGTTTGCGTGCAGGAAGATTTCATCCCCCCATTTGCCAAAGGTTTTGACAAGGTTGTTTCTATCAAACCTGGCCAGATCCCCTATTGTCTGTATTCCCATGCGACTGAGTTTTTCAGCAGTTTTACCACCGATTCCATACATTGATTTTACTGGAAGCGGCCAGAACTTCAACGGAATGTCTTGTTCCCATAGTTCGGTGATTCCTAGGGGTTTTTTCATTTCGGAAGCCATTTTTGCCAGAAATTTGTTTTCAGCTATCCCTATGGAGCACCAAAGTCCAAGCCTGTCCTTGATTTCATTCATTATTCGCTTTGCAGCATCCGAGGGTTTGCCAAACAGCCTTTCAGTACCCGTCATATCAAGCCATGCCTCATCAATGCTGTTCTGTTCCACTAGTGGAGTGTAATTGGATAGCAAATCCATTACCTGTTCTGATTTCTGCGCATAGAAACGATGGTCGGGTGGTACTAACATTATGCCAGGGCAGAGTTTCAGGGCATCATGCAGTACCATGGCAGTTTTGACCCCGCACGATCTTGCCTCATAATTTGCTGCAAGAATGATTCCCGTGCGCTTCTTTGGATCACCAGCCACGGCAGAGGGTTTCCCAACAAGAGAAGGATTTCTTGTCATTTCGCAGCTTATAAAAAAGGCATTCATATCAACAAGAAATATAATCTTTTGCATGGGACACATTTCTCGATCAGTAATCAATCATAACCTTAGAACTTGCACCGTTTAGAACAGCCGTGACCAGTTTCAAGGTCTGGCTGTGAGAACTTCTGGCGCTTGCATTTATTCCTAATATCTTCATCTTTCTTTCCTCCTCGAGTGTTAATTTATATAAATGAATAGAAAATTGGTGGCTCATGGTCATTCGATCTCGGAAATGATTCCCATCTTAAT
>Ga0326728_10012241_pt1 | contig 19145 bp, 10 predicted proteins | sample MB3enrmetagenome_FD_207602 | JGI IMG/M metagenome (GOLD analysis project Ga0326728, IMG submission 207602) | Lab enriched peat soil microbial communities from McLean, Ithaca, NY, United States - MB31MN | ecosystem: Environmental > Terrestrial > Soil > Wetlands > Peat | place: USA: New York... | reverse complement strand
GGCCCTGGCGTTGCTCCGCTGGACCGCCATGGGGCACGCCGGCCTGGCCCTTTCCACGTCCGTGGTGGCGCTGTTTGGAGCCGTGGCGCTGGCCGCCATTCTGGCGGTGCGCATCGGCGGGATTCACGGACGCAGGCTGCGCTCGAGCGCCTTCCGCATCGCCGCCGCGTCGGCCCTGATGGGCGCGGTGTGCCGTGCTTCGAGCTATGCAATCCACCTGGCCGCAGGCGGCGGAAGGCCGGCGCAGTTTTGGGACGTGGCGATTTCGATTCCGCTCGGCGTGGGCGTGTTTTGCGCCGCGGCTCGGGCGCTCGGAGTGGAGGAACTGCCGCGAGTTCGCAGGGGTTAGCCGCCATGGGAGTCTGGAGAACGGGACTTCCGGCGGCGTGCGCGGCACCATCACAGGTCAGTTCGAGCGGCCAGCCTCACCGCGGGTTGCTGCGACTGTCTGCGGAGTGCTGAAATAGCGCGTTCTCAGGGGCCAGGCCGCACCCCTGGATACTGCGGTTCACCGCCATTTTCTAGGGGGGGCCTTTGCCTTTCCCTTGACCTTCGGGGACGCGCAGATTGGGGCTTCCGGTCTTTCGATCATCTCTCGCCGTTTCGGGCATTCACGGAAAGTCCGTCGCAAGCCTTCGCATAAAGCCCGGCGAGGCAAGAGACGGAGCGGTATCTGAAGTATCGGCTGCAGCCAGTGTTGAGTTCCGAACTGATGCCCTACCAAAAGTGAGCAATTGAGAACAGACCCGACCGTGGCGACGATGGCATTATCGTTGCGTGGGGAATCCAAAATCGAAACCCTGGGTGTACCGCCGGCCACTCGGAGACCCAAAAAGGGAAATCCCGACTTGAGTCCATCAGGGGGGACTTACTGGAGCAGAAATGAAGAAGATCTTGCTTTTGTTGTTCGCCGTTGCGCTCGCGGCCACGCCTGCGTTCGCCGGCCACCACCGGAGACACCGTAGATACTACGGAGGTCGCCCTGGTCCCATTATAGTGATACGCCCGTGATTCCCAGCCATGTTGCCTCCTCGTTAGGCGACAACCGGGTCCAGGCCGAGTGTTGGCACATGCAGTAGACTCTCATTCCGGAGACGCGCTCGGACCTACAGTAGGTGTACCCGGTGGATGTGGTATTCGCAGGTTTCGATTCTTTCCTTTTCCGCAATTTCCCTTCTGGCCCCCTGGAGGTGGGCAGACATGAAGAAATGGCTTTGTTCCGTCGCCGGATTGGCACTGGCTGGCTCCATGGCCGCACACGCACAAACTCCGGCAGTTCCGCCACCCAACATCCTCGACATCGAAACGATCAACATAAAACCCTACCAGGATGGACCCTACGACAAAGTTGCTTCAGAATACCCTGGTTTGTCAAAGCAACTGAACGACCCGACGCACGTCCTGGCGATGGAGGCCCTGACGGGCTCACCCCGAGCGATTTACCTCTCCGGATACGGTTCTTACGAAGCGCTGCAAAAAAGTGAGGAGTGGCTCCTCGGCGACCCGGCGACCGACGCTAAGTTTGACGCGCTGGATGCGCGCGAGGCCCCTTACGTATCCGAGGTACGCCACACTATCTGGCATTACCGCGCCGACCTCAGCAACAATGTGGCCGGGGCGGACATACCGCACTCCCATTATTGGGAGGTGGTCGTCTTCCATATGCGCTCCGGTCACACCGAACAGTTCGAGGAATTGACGAAACTTTATCGCGACGCCACCCTCAAGATCGGCCAAAACATCCCCTGGGCGACTTACGAAGGACTGATGGGTGTGACGGACGCTTACCTTGTCTTGGTGCCGATGAGGTCCCTTAAGGATGAGGACACTGGCTTGGCGCATAAGAAGGATTTCGGCGCTGCGCTGGGCAACACAGGAAGGGGCCGGATGAACAAGCTTTCCGAGGACAGCGTGGCCAGCGTCGACGACAACATCTGGATGGTGAATCCGGCATGGAGCTACGTTGAGAAATCCTGGATCGACGCCGATCCCCAATACTGGATGACTGAGCCGCCTGCAAAGCCCACGCCTGCAAAAAAGGCTCCGCCCGGACACTAAAACGAGACCAATCGGAACACAAAGGGCGTCGCCACGCGAGGGCGCCCTTCGTATTTTCATTCACAACGAGCGATCCGGCATTAGTGGAGAACCGGCCGCATCGAGCTGGGCCACGAGGAGGTCCGGGGTGCCCGCAAAAGCAGTTTCAAAAGCCCCTGGCGTTGTTGAAAAGTTGGTCACCAGAGTGTGTCCCGTCACGTAGACATTAGCGGCGGAGTGAATTACTTCGACGACGAGGACATCTCCACGGAGTACTCGGCGCTCCTGTCGAAACTAATGTCCAACTGCCACGAGCGGATCGAGTTTCCCGGCAACGAACCGGCGGAAGGCAAGCGCAAGTCCCAGATCGAGAAGTATCTGTAGTTTTACTGCGGCCCCGGCGTGCAGCATATCGGCATGGCCACCGACAATATCATCGAGGCAGTGGGCCCGCCGACGCGCATCGGACCGATTCGCCCACCCCAGGCGGATCGTCGGCCATCCTTCCACTACTTGGAAAGTGGTTTTGGCAGGATCTTCGGCGGCGCAGAGTTTCCGTATACGCCGTGATCGAGGCGCTATCCGATTCCACAAAGACATGGCCCATCCAGTAGAGGTTGGCCCTCGTCGTGCGTATGTTAATCGGCGACAGGAGACAGTTATGTACATTCGCTTCGTTCGTTCGCTGTTGTTGGTGGGAGGAATGCTACTCCTATCGACGGCGGCTTTCGCCCAGGTCGGCGCACCCGTGCCCACAGTCCCGCCCCCTGACCTACCCGCCTACGAGCAACCCATGTGCCCCGGCGACGGTTATATTTGGACGCCAGGATATTGGGCTTGGGATGGTGAGTATTACTGGGTACCGGGGACATGGGTTATGGCTCCCGAACCCGGGTACCTATGGACTCCTGGCTTCTGGGGTTGGGGCGGCGCCGGATTTATGTTCAATGAAGGCTACTGGGGCCTGTCGGTAGGTTTCTATGGTGGGATCGACTATGGCTTCGGATACTTCGGTCATGGTTATGAAGGCGGCCGCTGGGAGAACGGGCATTTTTTCTATAACACGGCGGTGAACCGCGTGGACGCCAACGCCATCCACAACGTTTACAACACAAGGGTGAACGAGAGGGTTAACCGCGTCAGCTACAACGGCGGCAACGGCGGGATCGACGCGCGCGCCACTTCTGAAGAAGAGGCTGCTGCTCGTGGCAAACGTATTGGGCCTGTATCCGTTCAGACTCAACATGCGTGGTCTGCCCGCAATGACCCCCAGCAACGGCTTTCTGCGAACCACGGCGCGCCGCCAGTTACTGCGAGTGTTCGCCCCAACACCGCAGTCCATCCTAAGGAACTGCCGCCCGTCGAGCGCCCCGCTGCTCCCAGGACGGGGAACGCGAAGCTGGACCAGAAATACCAGAAGGAGCAGGAAAAGACCGTCGCGAAGCAGAGCCAGGATCGGCAGAAACTCCAGCGGAAGCAGGACCAGGAACATCAGCAACTGACGAGACAGAAGGCCGCTCCAGCGAGAATGCAGCAGGTAGAACAACAACACCAGCAACAGACTCAGCAAATGCATCAAGGGCACACGCAGCAGATGCAGCAGATGCAGCAGAGACAGTCGGCTGGCGGCGGAGGATCTCGTGGCGGCGGGGGTCGTCGGTAATCGAAGTTTGGTTGTGCCAAGACTGGCGCCACTGCAGGACCAATGCGCAATTAGGAGTGGGGTTGCCCGAGCGATCTGTTGGGGTTGGGAGCGATTTCGGGCAAGGTTTGTAGCCTGGCGTGAAGCGGAGACTTCATGGGACATCTGAGGTTTCCCTGCGCATGCTCCCGCAGGAAAAGCGAAGGCACGTTTGCCTCCATGGCGAATCGAGATGCGGACACCGCTGGCGCCGACACGCTGAAGCAGCGAAAATTGCACTATTAGAGGCAGGATCTGCACTTTGGCCGTGTGCGCTTTCCGTCGCCTCAGTCTACCGCCTTCAGCGACGCCGCCCTCGGAGTGGCCAGGTGTATCGTCATCGGGCAATTCCTCCGGGACCGGGCAGCCTTTCGTGTTCATTGGTATAGGAACGCCATGGCCTTGGTCGCCAGTGAGCAACCAGATGGTGGGCGGTTGGTCCGCCACTCGGAAAGAGCCCGCCTGGCCCGGATTTCTCGTCGAAATCGATTAGAAATCCGAGTTAGCCTGTTCTTTATGCAGAGCACCAACTGGTTTCTCTTCGCGCTGATTTTCCTTCAGTCGACGGGCGCCGTCCGCGCCGCGGGGCCGGCCTACGTCCGCGATACCGGGAACGCCATCGTTCTGGGCAACGATTACCTCGAGCGCACCATCTCCACGGCGGATGGCGCGGTGGGCACCACCGGCTTCGCCAACAAGATCTCCGGGCGGGCCTACGCGGTGCGCGGCAGCGAGATCGAGGTGCGCCTGATTCAGGAACGCGTGGGCTACGATTTCGGCGACGAGAATCCTCTGGTCGTGACTGCCCGCGGCTTGCGCGTGGCCGAGCGTCGCGTCGAAGATGTCGCGGGCGGGAAGCGCGTGACGCTGCGCCTGGCGCCGCCCGCTCCGGCCGGCCGCGGCGGACGTGGCGGCCGGAACCTGGGCCTGGAGCTGATCTATGAGCTGAAGTCCGACGATTTCTTCACGCGCCAATGGCTGCGCCTGGCCAAGCCGGCGCAAGGCACGTATTTCATCGATTGGGCGTCGGTCTTCCAAAGCGAATGGGGCGTCCCGCAATTCTCCCTGGGCGGGTTCGGGCAGCCGCTCTACGGCGAGGATATCTTTCTCGGCCTGGAGTATCCGACCGGCATCTCGACAGCCAGCGGCTCGGAAGTGAAGCTGGGCGGGTACGTGGGCATCGATATTCCCGAGGGCGGCTATACCAGCGAGCCGGCGGTGATCGGGGTGGCGCCTGCCGGCCTCGTGAAGCCGCAGTTCGCCGAATACGTCAGCCGCATGCGGGTGACACCCGTGCGCCCGTATCTGTTGTACAACTCCTGGTACGATTTCGCCCGCGGGGGCATGAACCACGACAGCACCCTGGCGCGGCTCTCCCTGCTCGAGAAGGCGCTCCTCGACAAGTACAATCTGCACCTGGATTCCTTCGTGCTCGATGACGGCTGGGACGACATGCAGCATTTGTGGACCATCGACGAGAAGCGCTTTCCTGGCGGCTTCAGCGATCTTTCGTCGGCGCTGAAGGGCATCGGGAGCGGGGTCGGGCTTTGGTTCGGTCCCATCGGCGGATACGGCCAGAGGCAGGTACGCATCTCGACCGGCAAGCGGGAAGGCATGGAGATCACCACCAACGGACAGTACCTCTGCATCGCCGGGAAGAATTACAGCCGGCTGCTGTCGGATACCATGGCGCGATACCAAAAGGATTACAGCGTCAACTATTACAAGATCGATGGCACGCCTTTCGGCTGCAACGATCCGGATCACGGGCATCCCGTGGGAATCTATTCGCGCGAGGCCGATACGCGCGCGCTCATCGCCATGCTCGAGCGCCTGCGGGCACAGGACCCCAAGGTGTTTCTCAATATCACCACCAGCATCTGGCTGAGTCCCTGGTGGCTGCGCTACGCCGACACGGTGTGGATGGGCGGCGAGGACTCGGGCTACCTGGCATCGGTTCCCACCCTCGCGCCGCGGCAGAGCGCGGTGAGCTATCGCGACTCGGTGCTGTACAGCGACTTCGTGACCCACCAGGCGCAATTCCCCATGTCCTCGCTGATGACCTGTGGCATTATCAAGGGCCGCCTCAACATGCTGGGCGGGGAGAAGGAATTTCTCGAGGATTGGAAGGACGAAGTGGTCCACCACTACAGCGTGGGCAACATGATGTATGAGCTGTACATCTCGGCGGACATCCTCACGGCGGAGGAAATGGATGCGCTGGGCAACGCGACTCTCTGGGCGGAAGCCAATGCCCATCCGCTGCTCGATAATTCCACCATGGTGCTGGGCGATCCGGCGCGGCGCGAGCCGTACGGATTCGTGCATTCTTCGGCGGAGAAGTCCATTGTCATGCTGCGCAATCCCTTCGTCCGCCCCGCCACGGTGCAGTTGAAGGTGGACGAGGAGCACGGTTTCCGCAAGACGGACCGCGCCATGGTCCTCGAAATCGAGTACCCCTACCGTGAAGTGCGCGCCGGCAGGGTGGGCTTCGGCGACACTTTGACCTTCGACCTGGGGGCGTATGAACAGACGGTGCTGGAGTTGCGTCCGGCCGCTGAAAACCGGTTCGAAGTGGAGGGCGCGCGCTATTCCAGCGAACGGGCGGCGGATGGCGCGACGGTCCTGCGGCTCTACGCGCCGCAGGGTTCGACCGAAACCGTGCGGCTGGCGGGACCACGGCCGCTCGCGATCGAAGGCAACGCCGTAACCCTGCGCTTCGGGACTCCGGCAGCCGCTCGGGAAGTATTGACGTTCGCGCCCTCTTCGCTGCGCAGCGAGGGCGTGGCCGGCGCCGAGCGCACGGTGCACGTGGCCACGGCCATTCATGTGCCCGCCGATTACCGCGAGTCCAGGCTGGCGTTCCTCATCGAGCCGGAGCAGGATCTCCGCGGCGTCAAGGCCGAAGGTCTCGACAATGGCAAGCCTTTCGAGTTGACGCTGGAGAATGGCAACCGGGGCAGGTGGCACTGGTTCTGGGCCAATCTCGCGCCCGGCGGACACGCGCTCGAATTGACGTTCCATCTCCCCGCTGCGCCGGGCAGCGCGCGCGTTTCCGGTTGGCTGCTCACCGGGCGCGCGCTGGCTTCCCAGGAATTTCGGGTGGCTTTCCCGCCGGGTCAAACGGTCGTGATGCCGGGGACAAACCTGCTTCCCGCGTCCTCCGGGGTGGAGCGCAGGACCTACGCTTTGATCGCGGAGTCCATCCCCTGAGAACCGCGTGCTACACTGCGGTAAGAAATGCTCCCCGACCTGAAGTTGGTGATCCGCCTGCAGGAAATCGACGATCGTCTGACGGAGTTGGCGCGGGAGATCGCCGCTCTGCCGAAGCACATCGCGGAAATCGAAAAGCGCCTTGTCTCCCACGAGCGCAAGCTGGAAGCCGACCGCGCCGCGCTGGCGGCCAATCAAAAAGAACGCAAGAAGTGCGAAAGCGATATTCAGACCCAGGAACAGAAGATCTCCAAGCTGAAGGACCAGATGCTCCAGGTGAAGACCAACGAGCAATACCGGGCATTTCAGACGGAGATCGAGTTTTGCCAGGCTGAGATTCGCAAATCCGAGGATCGCATCCTGGAACTGATGGGAGAATCGGAGCCTTTAGACAAGAACGTGAAGGCTGCGGAGACCGCGTTGAAGGGCGAGAAGGCGGAGGTAGAGTCCGAAAAGAGCGTGGCGCGCGAGCGCACCGCCGGCGATCAGGCGGCTGCCGCCGAACTGGGAGCGGAGCGCGCGGGAATTGTGGCTCAGGTCACGCCCGCGCTCTACCAGCGCTACCAGCGGACGCGCAAATCGCGCCGCGGCGTGGGCGTGGCGGAAGCCGTGGATGGCCGCTGCACCGCCTGCAACATGGCGATGCGCCTGCAATTTTACCAGGACCTGCGCAAAGGCGACCAAGTCCTGGTATGCGAGAGCTGCCAGCGGATCCTCTACTACAACCCACCCGTGGCGGTCGAGGATTTGAGCGGAGAAACCGCGCCGGCGGCCCAGCAGTAGAGTTCAAACCGGGCCACCGGCTGACCGCCGAAGCCGACGGCTTCCTCAGAAATACAACTTCAGCGCCAGTTGCAATTGCCGCGGCGTATTGATCTGGCTTCCGGCGCCGGTCAACACGCCGAAGGTCTGACTTTGCAACTGAGTGGAACCGGTCCCGAAGCGCACGCGGTTGAACACGTTGAAGGCTTCGGCACGGAATTCCATGCGGGCCCTTTCCTTGATCGGGAAGGTCTTGGTCAGCGACATGGTCTCGTTCAGATTGGGGAAGTACCGTAACTTCGGATTGAGGCGGGTCTCGTTTCCGATGCTGTTCAGGGCCGTGCCGCTGCCCTGGGTGGGGAAGGGGCCGGTGCCGTAGGGTACGAAGAAATGGTCTACGGCGGGATTGAAGCTGCCGCTCCAGGTGGGCTGCCATCCTTCGTAGGAAGTGATGTAAGCCGGCACGCGGCCGCTTTGCCCGCTCGGGTAGATCGGAAGAGTCAGCGAGGTGCTTACGCCGATCGGTGTACCGCTGTCGTACACGTTGATGCTGGAAACGCGCCAGCCGCCGAGCACCCAGGCGCCCGGGCCGGACTTCATCCAGTGGTGGCCCTTGCCGAAGGGCAGATCGTAGACCCCGGCAAATTTGAAATCGTGCGTCACGTCAAACTCGCCGATCGATTTCTCCAGCCCGCGATCCCACATATTCGCCACGAACCCGGTACCACAGGCGCATCCCTGCGAAGCCGTTCCCCACGCCGTGTCGGAATCGGTGAGGAGCTTCGAGAAGACGTAGGACGCAGTGAAGGTCAAGCCAGCGGTCATACGCTTGGAGAACTTCACGATCATCGCGTGATAGGTGGAGTGGCCGCTGTGATCGCCCTGGCCGGAATACGTATCGATGTAGCTGTATTGCGGATACGGCCGCAACGCCTGCGCCACGGTGGCGCGCGATCCCCACAGCGTGTTGAAGCCGGGAAACGGCGCGAATACACCGGCTGCGTTGGCAGTCGCGGAACCCACCAGGCTGTTGAGTACCGTGATGCTCTGCGCCACGCTGCCGAATGCCGTCAGATAACTGGGGTTGATATCGTTGTACTGCAACAACTCGCTTTGCAGGTGGGAGCCCAACACGCCGTTGTAGCCGATGTCGGCCACCATGGAAGGGCTGAGCTGGCGCTGGATCGAGAAGTTGAGGTTATCGGACGACGGCAGCTTGGTGGTCTCGTTGCCCTGGAACCAGGCGACGCTGGTGCCATTGGAGACCGCCGGGTTGATGAACGGCGGCGCGGTCCATGGCGGCATGCCAGAGTCCATCGTATACGTGGGCAGGATACCGGAATCGCTGCTGCTGAAGGTCTGGGTCAAGGTGAATCCCGAGTTGTGGGTCGACCCACTGACGGAAATCAGCGAGCCGTAAGAGCGCGCATACGAACCGCGAAACACGGTCTTCGTGTCCATGGAATAGGCGAAGCCCACGTGCGGCCCGAAACCCTTGTCCCAGAGATCGGCAAACGTGCGCGTGCCGACACAACCGGAGCAATTGCCGGCAAAGAGAACCGCGCCGGGGATGCCGCCGGCGCCTGGGTTGGGCGTGGTGGGCCCGAAATCGCTCCAGCGATTGTTCAGACCGGTGGGCGGCAGGTTGACGTCGTAGCGCAGCCCGTAATTGATCACCAGCTTGGAGCTGATGCGAAAGTCGTCCTGAATATATCCGCCGAAGTAATAGAACTGCTGGCCGATGAAGCGCACAGTATCGATCTGCCCGCTGTCCGCGTAGCCCAGCAGGAACGAGGCGAAGGCGTTGCCGCCGGCGTTGGGGTTCGATCCGCCGGGTACGCCGGTCTCCTGGTAGCTGAAGCCCACGCAGCCGGCCTCGCACTGGCGGCCGAAGCCGTTGTAGTGATTAAGCTGGTACATGCCGCCGGCCTTGACAGTGTGCCTTCCCTTGGTCCAGGTGAAGTCGTCGTTAAAAGCGTAGACGGTGTTCTCGCTTCCGTTGTCGGCCTGCCCGCCCCAGGTGCTGTACGTGTCGCCGGTGCCGCCGGAGAAAAGATTCACCAGGTTCTCGTTGCAGTTCGGGACGTTGATCAGGCAGAACTTGCTTTGCCAGTTGCCGATGTACTCCTGAGGGGGCTTGTGGTCCTGGCGCCAGTTGTTGCCGCCGGCGTAGAAGTGATTCAGCATGGTGGGCGCAAAGCTCCAGTCAAAACTGAACCGCACGACGTCGGTCTTCTGGATGAGGTCGTTGTAATTGCTGTAGAGGCCGGGCAGGGTGGGCGGACCGTCGGGACCGAAAGTCTGGTGTTCGCTGTCGTGGCCATAGTAGCCGGAGATGCGGTACTTCGGCCCGAAGATATGGTCGCCCTTGACGCTTTCCTTGTTTACGGGGTAGACCTGGGTACCGGAAGTCTCGAGGTAGTTGTTGGAGACATACGCCGCCGTGCCCGGCGCGCCGCCGTTGTTGGGCGCGAGAGCTCCGGCGCTCTGGAACACGCCCAGGGCCTTGACCGACGCCGCGCTAAAGAGGCTCTTGGGAATCACGTTGCCTGGGAAGACCGTGCGGGTGACGCTTCCATCCGCGTTCGTCACCTGGCTGAGCGGATTGTAAATGGGAATCAGCGCGCCGGACGACGTCACCCATTTGCTGAAGTCGCCGTTGTACATTTCCGGAGTCGGCACGGTGAACGTCTGCCCGTTGGCCCCCGTACGATTGCGGAATCCCTCGTAGGAAAAGAAGAAGAACGTCTTGTCCTTGCCGTGATAGACCTTGGGAATCCAGACGGGTCCGCCCACCGTGGCGCCGAAATCGTTCTGCTTGTAAATGGAATTGGCAATACCGGAAGTGTTGTTGAAGAAGTTGTTGGCGTCGAAATCGTTGTTGCGAACAAATTCGTAAGCCGAACCGTGGAGTTGGTTGGTGCCGGATTTGGAGACGTAGGTCATGTTGCCGCCCCCGGCGTGGCCATACTCCGCCTTGAACCCGTTGGTGTCCACCGTGAACTGTTCGATGGCATCGAGCGAGGGTGAGTTGGATGAGACCCAGCTCATGGAAAGCGCGCGGCTGGTGTTGGTGGAAACGCCATCGAGCGACGTGCCGTAGGAGGCCGCCTGCCCGCCGCCGAGCATGAAGCCGTTGTCGCCGCCGAGGTTCTTGGCATCGGGGATGAGGGCCGCGAGACCGAACGGCGTGCGGACGGTTCCGTTGACCAACACCGGCAGGTCGTCCACCAGCTTATTCTGCAGCGTGGTGCTGCTCTTGGCGTCGTCGGTCTGCAACGAAACCGAAGAGGCTATGACTTCGACTGTCTGGGTGGCCTGCCCGACCTCCAGTGTCGCATCGGCACGCACGGTCTGCGCAGCGTTGAGCGCGAGGCCCATCTCTTCGGACGTGCGGAAACCGTCCTTGAGGACCCGCACGTTGTAGGTGCCCGGCTGAAGGCTGGGCGCGGTGTACTCGCCAGCGTCGTTGGTCGTGGCGGTAATCGTGACGTTGGTCGAAACATTGGTGATGGTGACCCTGGCACCTGGAACCACCGCGCCGGAACTATCGTGCACGATTCCGGTGATGTTTCCGCGCTCGGACTGAGCGAATGCCATAACGGCCATCAGGATGACAAAGAGGGCCTGCGTGGCCCACGTTCTTGCACCGTGGAAGAACATAAGCAATCTCCTTGTAAGTGAGACCAGTTTGATGTTGCCCCTGGATAGGCAACAGTATACACCAAGGTCTTCCAAAGGGGATGTGAAACTCTTTAGGAGCAAAATTCAACCGGGCGCCGGCCAGCCACGTTTCCCACGCTTTTGTGGAAAAGCCTGTGGAAATGCGCCGGCGATTAAGCCCGATCTATGTGCCGGTCATGGTTTTGTGACATTCTGCACCGCCTTTCAGCAGAGTGCCCTTCCCGCCCGGAAGCCATTGATTCAGCAAAGGATTTCAGCCGCGAAAGGTTCCCCGCCCGGCGCTATTGTGGCTCGCCGGCGCTAAACCCAGACTTTTTCCAGGCGTTCGCCGCGTTTGCACAGTTCGCAGTGCGCGCCATCGGCGTAGTAACTGGCATCCAGCTCAGCCAGGTAGTAGAGCGGAAGCGAGCCGAAGCCGACCGTGTCGGGCGTCGGCTGGTAAATGAGCACCGCCAGGCCCACCACGCTCGCGCCGCTGGCTTCCAGAAGCCGCTTCAATTCCATCAGTTTGCTGCCGGTGCGCAGAATATCGTCCACCAGCACCACCTGCTCGCCCGGTTGCGGCTCCACGAACTGGCGAAAACGCAGCGGCTCGTTGTCGTGGTTGCGTTCCGCCCAATAAACCTGTTTGGCGCGCAGCGATTCGCATACGCCGTAGGCCACGGGCAACCCGGCAGTCGCCGGCACGACGATGGAAAGCTGCGGCACGATGGCCCGGATTTCCGGATTGGCCCGCAGCAGGCGGCTCAGCCCCACCGAAAGCAGGCGCTGATGCTGATAATGGCGCATGGCCAGCGGTATCTGGAGATACTCGTTGGAATGCAGGCCGCTGGAATACTCGAAGTGGCCATGGCGCAGCGCGCCGGTTTCCCGCAGCAGGGCGACCACCTCGTCTTGGGTGGGAATCAGGTGCATGTGCGTGTTCCTTTTCCGTTATGGGACCGCAATCTTGTTCGCGTCTCCTGGGGATCAAGCGGCCCGGCCCCCGGCCCCTGGCCCCCGGTACTCAGTTCGCTCCGCGGCCGGTGAGCACTCGCGGGATGGTGCGCAGGAGAATCTTCCAGTCCAACGCCAGCGACCAATTATCAATGTACTGCATATCCATCTTCATCCAGGTTTCAAAATCCACGGCGTCGCGGCCGCAGACGGCCCACAGGCAAGTGAGCCCCGGGCGCATGCGCAGGCGGCGGCGTTGCCAGGTCTGATACTGGTCCACCTCGGAGGGAACCGCGGGCCGCGGCCCCACCAGCGACATGTCCCCCCGCAAAACATTCCAAAGCTGCGGCCACTCGTCGATGGAAAACTTTCGCAGGTAGCGGCCCAGCCCGGTGAGGCGCGGGTCGTCCGCGATCTTGAAGGCGGTTTCGCGCATGCTGAGATGCGCCAGGGATTCCTTCATCTCCTCGGCGTTCTCGCACATCGAGCGGAACTTGTAGAACAGGAAGCGGCGGCCGTTGAGCCCGCATCGCACCTGCCGGAAAATCGCCGGCCCCGGCGAGGTAAGCCGGATCAGGACGCCGATCATTACCAGGAAGGGCGCGAGCACCAACAGTCCCGCGGCGGCCACCGCGATATCGGTGATGCGCTTCACCAGCAGCCGGATCTCGTCGTAGGGAGCCGCGGAAAATGTGAGCAGCGGCGTGCTTCCCAGGCGGTCCAGCGATACCGTGCTGTTCACGTGCGGAAAGAAGTCCACCGCCACGCGCGTGCGCACGCCTTCTTCATCGCACAGCAGGAAGGATTCTTCCAGCTCGGCGAGGCTCTGGCTGCCTACCGAAAAGATGATCTCGTCCACCACGTGCTGCCGCAGAATCGCCGGCAGCTCCGCGATGGGATGCACCGGGTACCGGGCGCCCAGGAAGATCTCGGCCGGGGCGTGGGCGTCCGGCGATTCCGAGAGGAAGCCGCGCAGCCTCACGCCGTATTCGATGGACTGCTCCAGCGCTTCCGCCATGCGCAGGGCGCGCTCTCCGGTACCCACCACCATGACATAGTGGGGCGCCGCGAACTCGCGGCGGAGGACCCCCAGCAGCCGCCCGGCGGTCAGGCGAAACAGCAGCAGGATCACCCACGCGTACACCGAGAAGAAGACCAGGAACGGGCGGCTCATATCCAGCCGGAAAACGTATTCGAAGACGATCAGGAAGAGGGCTCCGTAGCCGCACTGGCGCGCCGTGTCGCGCAGGATGACGCGCGGATGTCCGGAGTCGAGTTTTTCGTAGATTTCCAGCCAGAGTCCGATGGCCACCCAGGAGAACAGGGAAAAAGTCAGGATCAGCGCCTTCTTGTCCGGCGTAAAGAAGAATTCGCGTTCCAGGTGCAGCAGGACGCGCGTCCGGTAGGCGGCCTCGAATGCCAGCGAGACCAGGATGATGTCCGATAAGCCGAAGATAACACGGGCTCTGCGGTGGCGGCTGAACATCCGGACTCAGGATAGCACCGTGCGGGAGCGGCGGAATCTGGAAGCCACGTGGCACAGGCATTCGTGCCTGTGTTGGGTTTCGGCGCTCTTGGGTTTTTGCCGCTCGTACCATAATGAATGAAGTCATGAATCCCCAGCCGGCCGATCCCCTATGGTACGTGCCGGAGTGGCGCCGGCGGTTCCTCGAAGGCGGATGGTGGCATTCCTTCGAGTTGCCCGATGGCACCGTAATTCGCGGCGTCTCCGACCTGGACGCGCAGAAGATGCGCATCGCCCAGTTCCCCATTCCGCAAGACCTCAGCGGCCGGCGCGTGCTGGACGTCGGCGCGTGGGACGGTTGGTTCAGCTTCGAAATGGAGCGCCGCGGAGCGGAAGTCGTGGCCATCGACCGCTTCGACAATCCGCGGTTTCATGAAATCCGCGAGCGGCTGGGGTCGCGCGTGGAGTACCGCCGGCTGGACGTATACGACGTCAGCCCGCGCACCGTGGGGCGCTTCGACATCGTGCTGTTCATGGGCGTGCTCTACCATTTGAAACATCCCCTGCTGGCGCTGGAGCGGGTGTGCTCGGTCACTCGCGAGATGGCCGCCGTGGAATCGTTCGTCCTGAGGGAACAGCATGGGCTGGCAGCCGGGCAGGAAGAGCGCAACCTGCTCCAGTTCTTCGAAGACGACGATTTCGGCGGGCAAGTGGACAACTGGTTCGCGCCTACCACTGCCTGCCTGATGGCGCTCTGCCGCGCCGCGGGCTTCGCGCGCGCGGAGCTGACCAACCGGCATGCTTATGGCGCGGCAGTCGCCTGTTACCGCCAGTGGGAGCGGCCAACCGGCGTCGCTGTTCCGCACTTACTGGCCGCCGTAAATGCAGACGATTTCGGGATCAACTTCAGCTCGGACGCCGATCAGTACGTGGCCTGCTGCGTTCAGGGTAAGGATTTGTCGCGGGAGTCGGCGCGCCCCGAGGTCGGCGGATATGGCGTCCGTCCGGTGGCGGTGTGCGCGCTCGCCGGCGGAAACAGCCTGGTGAATTTCAGGCTGCCGCCGGGATTGGCCGCCGGCTGGCACGAAGTACGGCTGGGACCGGGCGGCAATGCGATCTTGATCGCGGTGGATGTGGACGAGGTTGCGGAACGCCTCGCCATCCGGGGCGTGTGCGATGGAGTCAGTTGGCAACCCTCTCGCGTGTCGCTGGCCAACGGGTTCCTGTCCCTGTGGGTGGAAGGGCTTCCGGCGACGAGCGACATTGCCAACGTGAAAGTGGATGTGGGAACTCGCCGGCAGTTGGTGACTTTTGTGGGGGCACCCGACGCGAGCGGTGTCCGCCAGGTGAATGCCCGCCTCGACCGCTGCGGCCCCGGCGAGCAGGAGGTGTTCGTCGGTTTCGGGAACGCGCGCTCGGCCGGGAGTGTGGTGGTGTTTGAAAACGGGTACTAAAGTACCCGTTTTCAGCGTTTTCACCTCGTAAGTTACTGATTCCTCGTAAGCAGTGGGTACTTTGTACCGGTTTGGGGCAGCCAGACAGCGTCCCGTTCCCAGCGCGGCAACTTCTGCGACAGGGCTAGGTCCCGCTGAGCCTGACCAGCAACTGCTGGATCTTTTCGCGGTCGCCTTTCGACGGGTCGTATTTCAGCGACTCGCGAAGCTCCTTAACGGCTTCCGTCTTGGCGCCTTTCTGGGAAAGCGCCATGGCGAGGTGATAGCGGTAGGCGGCCTGCTCCTCGGCGGGCGCTTTGTCCACCAGTTGTTTGAAAATGTCGATCGCGTTGTCGTTCAGGCCCTTCTTGAGGTAGATCCACCCCAGCGTGTCGGAGGCGTTGCGCAGGTTGGGCAGCAGTTGCCTGGCCTTCAGCGCCTTAATGAGAGCGTCGTTCAGGTCGCCGCCATGCTCCGCCAGCAGGAACGCCAGGTTATTGAGGACCAGCCCGTTGTTGGGGTCCAGCTTGAGCGCGGCTTCGTAGGTCTGCTTGCTTTCGCTGGTGCGCCCCGCCTCGTCCAGGGCCAGCGCCAGGCTGATCAGCACGGTGGTTTCGTCGGGCTCGGACTCGCGCGCCTTCTGCATATTGGCGATGGCGCTCGAGTAATCCCCCTTGTGCTGGTAGGCTTCTCCCAGCCGCAGGTACGCCGCGGCGCGCTGCCGCGTATTCTTGCCGGACGCGCCGAGCACATTCTGGTACTCGGCGATGGCCAGATCGAATTTGCCCATATCCAGGCCCACGTTGGCCACCGCCAGCCGCAGATCGGCACGCGCCGGCGCCTTGTCGGACTCCGTCTGGAGTAAGGCCAGCGCCGCCTCGGATTTGTTATCCGCCAGGTAGCAGCGCACCACGCCCATCAGGCCGCGCGAGTCGGTGGGGTTCAACTCGTAGGCTTTGCGAAATGCTCCCTGGCACTCCGCGAGCTTGTGGTCCTCCAGGTTCAGCACCCCCAACTGGAGATACACGTCGGGCGATCCGCCGCCTCCTTCGGTCATGCTCTCGAGCAGCCTGCGTGCCTCCCCGTATTGGTGCTGCCCGATCAGCGAGCCGGTCACGATCAATTCCGCGGTGGAGTTGTTGCGGTCGTAGTTGGCCAGGATGGCCTGGGCCGATTTCAGCGCGGAGCCGTATTCGTTGCGCGACAACTGGAGCTTGGCCAGAGCCACTCGCGGCAGCAGGTAATCGGGCTTGATCTCGAGAGACTTCTGAAAGGACTGGCGGGCCTGCTCCCACGCGCCTTTCTCGGCGTAGGCGCGGCCTAGATCTAAGCGCGCCACCGGGTTGTCGGGCGCGGTGGTTACCACGGCTTCGAGTTCGGTGATGGCCTTGGCGGCGTCACCCTGGTCCAGCAGGAAGGCGGCGGCCAGCCCGCGCGCATCGGGGTCTTTGGGCGCCTCTTTGAGGATCGCCACGTTCAACTCGAGGGCCTCCGCGCGGCGGCCCTGGTGGAGCATGACTTCGATGATGTGCTTTTGATAGCTCACCTTCCGCTGGGGGTCCCGGGCGATGCCCTGGTTGTATTCGGCGATGGCCGCATCGTGGTCGCCCTGACGGTAGTAAAAGTCGCCCACCACGATGTACGCGTCGGGGTACTCCTTGGCGTGTGCTTGGATCTGATCGAGAACGCCGGCCATGTCGGATTTCCGGTGCTGCAGCGAATACTGTAGCGCCAGCGTGGTCAGGTAACCGACCTCCCCTGGATTGTTCCGGCAGGCGAGTTTCAGCACGTCTTCGGCGTCGTCCGGCGTATTTTCGAACCACAACAGTTTGTAAAGCTCGGTGTAAGCCGCCTGGAGGTTCTTATCCCGGTCCAGGACCTCGCGATAGCTGCGCTCCGCCGCGGGCAGGTCGCCCTGGGAGGCTGCCGTGCGAGCCAACTGCATGAGTACGATGGTCTGGCCGGGTTTGATGGCGTCGGCTTTGTGGTACTCCTCGATGGCCTTATCCAGGTGTTCGGCGGCGCCCTGCTTTTCGGCCACCGCGGCGTCGGCGGCCGATTTCGCCAGCTCCAGATCGCCGGCCACGCGATGGCCGTCGAAAGAATTCGCATCGCGTTTGAGCAACTCCCCCGACCAGCGGCCGACATCCGCAATGTACTGCTTCTGAATGCGCGGATCGCGTTCCTGATGGCAGGCCACCAGGTAGATGTCGGAAAGCCGGATCATGGCGTCCCAGCGCAGTGGGCTGTTGGCCGGAATCTGCTCGATAGCGCGCTCGAACGCCTGCACGGCGGGCCCGTAGGACCCCAGCTTGATCTCGCTCAGCCCCCATCGATAGTAGGCTTCGCCGAAGCGCAGATCTTTCTGCTTGGCGCGGATATACATGAGGCGCGCCTCAGCGAAGCGGCCCTTATTGAAATACCGGTTGCCCGAATCCAGGTAGTTGCGCGCCGCCACCTTGGGGTCGCGGCCGCACGAAACCAGGGCGCAGAGGGCCAGGACAATGGCCGCCGTAATTCTTTTGCCACCCATTAAAACCTCTTCCGCAACTTCACTCTACGCCACTGCGGAACAGGAAGCCATACCACCAGCGTCCGAGAGGGGATACCCCGACTTTCATGGAAGTACCGGTACGGGAGAAAGGATATCGTTCGGCGTCCGCGGCACTACGCGATAACGGAAGAAAGGCGCTATGGCGAGGGGCATCCTGGGGGAGAGTCATTAAGCGACATCCGCATAGTGCCTGGTCCCGCTTTCGCATGACACTCTGGGTTGCGCGGCGCGGTCCTGGGCAGGGGTCGATGGCGGCAGCCGCGCTTTGGGTGAGTGGGTCCCAGCCAGCATGTCGCGCACACTCGCGGACTCGGGAGTAAGATTGCAGAATGACAAGAATGTTTCCGACGGCGGCGGCGCGTTTTCCGCGGGTGGCGGCGTAGTATGAAGCGCATACTACCGATGGTTCTGGGCTGCTCGCTGGCCGCGCTGGCGGCGAGCGACTTCATCACCGACAAGACCGACCCAGGCGCGGCCGGCATGAATGCGGCGAGGCTGGAGCGGATTCCGGCGCGCATGCAGGAGTACGTCGACGCGGGGATGACCGCGGGCGTGGTGACGCTGGTGGCGCGGCACGGGCATATCGCCGCGTGGAACGCGGTGGGATACCGCGAACTGGAAAGCAAGGCGCCCATGCGCACCGACACGATCTTCCGGATCGCTTCGGTGACCAAGCCGATCACCTGCGCGGGCGTGATGATCCTGGTGGACGAGGGCCGCGTGTCGCTGATCGACCCGGTGGAGAAGTACCTGCCGGAATTCAAGGGCTTGAAGCTGAATCCCTGCGGGACGCGCGCGGGCATCAACTGCGAGCTGGTCACGCCGGCGCGGCCGGTGAACATCCTCGACCTGATGACCCACACCTCGGGGCTTCCGGGCGCGCCGCCGGCGGGCGGCACGGCGCCGAGCACGCTCGCGGAGGCGGTAGCCAACGTGGCGCGCGCGACCCTGCTCTTCGAGCCGGGCAGCGAGTGGAACTACAGCAATATCGGGATCGCGGCGCTCGGGCGGGTGATCGAGGTGGCGGCCAAGCAGCCGTACGACCGCTTCCTGGAGGAGCGGATTTTCCGGCCGCTGGGGATGCAGGACACCTTCTTCTTCATTCCGCCGGACAAAGAAGGGCGCGTGGCCGCAGTCTACACGTACGAAGCGAACGGGCTTAAGCGGGCGCCCATGACGCAGAGAAAATATCCTGCGCCCGAGGGCGGGCTGTTGAGCACGGCGAGCGACCTGGCGCGGTTTCACCAGATGATGCTCAATCGCGGAACGCTGAACGGGCAGAGGATCCTTTCGGCGGCTGCCGTAGAGGCGATGACAACGTCGCAAACCGGGTCGATCAAGGCGGGCTTTGCTCCGGGGGTGGGGCACGGGCTGGGTTTT
>Ga0326728_10012238_pt1 | contig 19148 bp, 18 predicted proteins | sample MB3enrmetagenome_FD_207602 | JGI IMG/M metagenome (GOLD analysis project Ga0326728, IMG submission 207602) | Lab enriched peat soil microbial communities from McLean, Ithaca, NY, United States - MB31MN | ecosystem: Environmental > Terrestrial > Soil > Wetlands > Peat | place: USA: New York... | reverse complement strand
AACGGACTCGACGAAACCGTCGAGATGGGTCCAGCGGTCAACGAGAATCAGCTCAAGACCGACCTCGAATACATCGAGATCGGCAAAAACGAAGGCGCGAAGCTGGTGTGCGGCGGCAATCGCCTCGACAAGGGCGAGTACGCGCACGGATGGTTCCTCGAGCCGACCGTATTCATCGACGTCGATCCCAAGATGCGCATCGCGCAGGAAGAAATTTTTGGCCCGGTAGTTTCAATCATCCCGTGCGATAACCTGGAGAGCGCGATTGAGATCGCTAACAACATCGAGTACGGCTTGTCGTCGGCGCTCTATACCAAGGACGTAAACAAAGCGTTCGCAGCCGTTCGCGATCTTGAAGCCGGCATCACCTACATCAACGCTCCCACGATTGGAGCTGAAGTTCATCTTCCCTTCGGCGGAACCAAAGCCACCGGCAACGGCCACCGCGAAGGCGGCATCGGCGCAATCGATTTCTACACCGAGTGGAAAGCCGTGTACGTCGATTACTCCGACAAGCTGCAAAAGGCGCAGATCGATCGAGTGGAGTAAGAGCAGCTGTCAGTTGTCAGCTGTCAGTTGTCAGCTGTCAGTTGTCAGCTGTCAGTTCTCAGTCGTCAGTAGTCTGTTCGCCCTAGATGACAGCCGAGGAATTTTCGCAATTTCGACACGAGTCCGTCCATGCTCTAAAACGGCTCAATGAAGCCAATGATTATCAGGCGTTCCGCGCAAAGTCGGCGCCCTCCGCGTCTCGGCGGCGAATCTCATGCACGTAGCCTCATCCCTGATGCGAAACGTTTGCAATCTGATGACATCCCTCTGACAACTCCACCCCCCACCCGCCCTACGATCTGTTCTCAAGCAGGTCAGAGAAGGTTCAGTAACCAGTCACGCTCCCGATGGTTCGCCTCTCCTCTGCTCCTGACTTCCAAAGGAGAGACTTCTATGCAGATTTCGAGGATGGCAGTTGTCGCTTGTCTCGCGCTGGTTCTAGGGATGGTTTCGGCCCCGGCCCAAGCACAGTATCAGCTTACAAACCTGGTTTCCAATCAAGTCCACCAAGCCCCAACCATCGATCCGCTGCTCGCCAACCCGTGGGGATTAGCGCGCAGCGCCACCGGCGCCTGGTGGATCAGCGATAACGATACCGGCTGGTCGACTCTGTATGACGCCGCCGGAAAGCAGGTGCCACTCAGGGTTTTGATTCCCACCGCCGGTGGTGGGCCAAACTCGCCGGCAGGCGGAAACGGGCCTGGCTCGCCGACTGGAATTGTGTTCAACGGATCGTCGACGGATTTCCAGGTCCAGGGCTGGTCGTCACCCTTCCTCTTTGCCACCCTCGATGGCACGATCAGTGGTTGGGCGCCGGGCTTGAACGCGAACCAGTCCACGATCGCCGTCGATAACTCGGCCAACAAGGCCTCGTATACCGGTCTGGCAATCACTAGTTATCCGTCGGGTAACTTCCTCTACGCGGCGGACGCCGCCAACAACGTCATCGATATGTACGATGGCAATTTCAACCTGGTGAAGTCGTTCGGCGATCCCAATGCGCCATCCAATGAAGCAGTATTCGGCGTTCAGGACATTAATGGTTTGGTTTACGTGACCTATGCCGTGCCGGGCGTCGGCGCGGGGGGCTTACTCGATATCTTCAAGGAGGACGGCACCTTCGTGAAGACATTGGTTCAAAGCACCGTCCTCAATCAGGCTTGGGGCGTTGCGGCTGCTCCCGCCAATTTTGGCCCGCTGAGCAATACCCTGTTGGTTTCAAACAACTCCGTGAGGAGCACGATCAACGCGTTTGACGCCACTACGGGAAAGTTTTTGGGCGCCATGAAGGACACGAACGGGAAGCCGATCATCCTGAACAATCTTTGGGGAATCGCTTTCGGCGGCGGAAGCGCCTCCAATGGAGCAACCAACGAATTGTTCATCACCGTGGGTCAGGGGATTGGCCCCAACGAACTGGCCGGCACCTTTGCAAAAATCGTCTACAAGCCATAACCGGCAAGAAAGGCCGCCGAAGATGGAACGAAGGGTCGCCTGAAAAAAAGCAGGCGGCCCTTCTGCTTGCACATGCATCAGTGACGGCTGCCCCTACACCCGGCAGCCGCTTTCGGTAGAATCGATCTGGAGATTGGATCGATGCCCACTACGCAGCTTCGCGAAATCGCCCCCGCCGCCCGCCTCGAAAACGTCCACTATGCCATTCGTGATCTGGCCTGCATTGCCGATGAAGTCGCCAGGCAGGGACACAAGATTCTGCCGCTGAATATTGGCGATCCGCTCAACTTCGACTTCGCAACTCCGTCGCACATGATTGAGGCCGTCTACAAGGCCATGCGCGACGGCAAGAACGGGTACTCGCCTTCGTCGGGCATCAAGCCCGCGCTCGACGCCATTCGTGGCGAGGCGGCGCGCAAGGGCATCACCACCATTCAGGATGTTTTCGTCACCTCCGGCGTCAGCGAGACCGTCGACCTCTGTCTCGCCGCGCTGCTCAATCCCGGCGATAACCTGCTCACGCCCTGTCCTGACTATCCGCTCTACTCCGCCGTTTTAGCGAAGCTCGACGTAAAGCTCAACACTTACTATCTGAACGAAGAAGATGGCTGGCAGCCCGATCTCGACGATATCAAGAAGAAGATCACGCCCCGGACGCGCGGCATCGTCCTCATCAATCCGAATAATCCCACTGGCTCGGTGTGCACGCGCAAGATGCTGGAGCAGATTGCCGAGTTGGCGCGGCAGCACAACCTGATCGTTTTCGCAGACGAAATTTACGACAAACTGATTATGGACGAAGACCTTCCGCACATCGCCATGGCCGCGGTTGCGCCCGATGTCCCGGTAATCACATTCGGCGGGCTCTCGAAAAATTATCTTGCCCCGGGATGGCGCATCGGATGGGGCATTGCGAGCGGCGACGCGTCGGCGATCAAGCCCTATGTTGAAGGAGTCAACAAGTTGCTGCGCGCGCGCCTCTGCGCCAATCATCCCGAGCAATATGCCATTCCGGCGGCGCTCGACGGCCCGCAGGATCATCTGGTCGAGGTCAAGCGCAAGCTGCGCAGCCGCCGCGACCTGACCATGAAATGGTGCAAGGAGACTGCGCGCGTCAGCTGCGTCGCGCCCCGCGGAGCCTTCTACGCCTATCCCAGCATCGACATTCCCGAGGGCGACGACGTTTTCGTGACCGAACTGATCCGCCAGAAGCACGTCATGGTCGTGCACGGTTCCGGCTTCGGCCAGCGCCCCGGCACTCACCATTTCCGCATCGTCTTCTTGCCCGATGAAAAAACCCTGGGTGCGGCCTACGCCGCCATCGCCGAGTTCATGCGGGAGCGCTACCGCTGATGCCATCATTGTCGGAATAGTGAACCACTCAAACCTGGCGAACCTCCAAGTTCGCGAACTAACCTGAACCCATGCGGATCCTACGAAGCCGTTGGGTGTCCCTCCGTGTCCTCTGTGCCCTCCGTGGTTCCAGGCTTTTTAGCCCGGCAGCTGAATCGAATTTCATTTTAGGAAACACACCGATATCCCGGCGAGATCAGCGAGTTTTTCCCTTGACTTAAGAAAGCCCAATCCCCAACCATTGAATGTAGGGTTGCATCGAACCCAATCGAGCTAGCTCCGGCCCGCTCGATATCAAGTTCTTTTAAATCAAGACTTTGGCAGGATAGTACAGGCTAACTCATTGATTCCAAATGATTGCATTTCGCCATTTTGCCAGTAACTTGTTTGTTTTGAATACTTTGACTTTAACTCTAACGGGCTCAAGACTTTGCGTCTAGGTCTATGATTCTAATAGACCGGATATGGGGGGAGGGGGTACCACTTTCAGATTCTGGATGATGCCTAAGCGGACCGGTTAGACCAGTCGGGAGAGTCAAATCACAGCGTTTGGGAGAGCCCCACAAGAGTGGGGCGAAGCCGGACTTTGGTAACTCTACAGGGCCGCGGCGGTTTCCTATACTGAGGCTACCGTTGCTCGCCATGCCTAAGATTCCTTTTCTTGCCATTCTCTTGTTCGTCGGAGTGTTGCTTGGCACCCCCGCCGCCGTTGCCCAGAGCAACTCCCCGGAGGCTCTGTACGACCGCGGCATCGATGCCATCACCGGCGTCGGTTCGGGCCACAATGACGCCGAGGGCATCGACTACTTCCGGCGTTCGGCTGAGGTTGGTTACGGGCCGGGGCAGATCGCCCTTGGGTATTACTACGAAACCGGAACGGTGTTATCGAAGGACCCAGCCAAAGCGATCGAATTGTATCGCAAGGCTGCGCTGACGGGCGATCCTCTGGCAGCTTGGCTGGCCGGTCGGATGTATTACATGGGCGATGGCGTGCCCAAGGATCTGGATGCCGCGCAGAAATGGCTGAAAATGTCGGCGGGCCAGAACAACGCCTATGGAGCCTATTTCCTGGCTCGGCTGATCGCCGACCGCGATGCGGCAAAGGCAACAGCACTCTACAAGACTGCGGCCGAGCAGGGACTGCCGCAGGCGCAGTACCACTACGGCAAGGCGCTGAAAGAGGGCACGGGCGTGGCGAAGGATCTGCTCAACGCGTATGCCTGGCTGCAGGTCGCGGCTGACGCCGGTAACAGCGCGGCGGGCCAGGAATTGACGGATTTCGGCGCCGACTCCTTCGGGCTTGACCAGATCTCGTCGGCGAGGACCAAAGCGCGCGAAATGGAACAGTTTGCGGTGCGCGCCGTCAGCTCGCGCGGCTGCGCCGGCTGGGAAGGCGAGTTCGCCGAGGTTCCCACCCCTCCGCCACCCATGTTGCAGCGGTTCTGTCACTAAGGACAGCCGTCAGCCATCCGCCATTAGTTCTCAGTTCTCAGTTTTCAGTAAAGGCTGATACGCCTTCTTCTGATGGGGAAACAAACTGTTTGCATTTCCTAATCTCCTGCTTTTCCTCAAGGGGAGAAGATGGAAGGCGAAAAGAGGTGCCGAGAACTGACGGCTGATGGCTGCCTTTCCTCACCCCCTCTTGTGCCTTGCGTCACAGAACCTTTTCCGTCGCAGGCGTAGTTGATTAGGTATGGCTACGTTGTTTGCCTCACCTACGGAGGGATTCATGTCAACGGCAACTTACGATAAACGAGCCGATCTGGCTGGGCCCGGCATTGGCGACTATAACGAACTGGAACGCGTGCTGCCCAATGACTACCGTTCCCTGCTTGACCGGCGGCAAACCCAGGAAGCGATTTTTCAGGTCAAACGATACATTGAAGACAATCTCTGCAAAGCGCTCAACCTGATGATGGTTGAGGTCCCGCTGATCGTCGACATCGACAGCGGCGTCAACGACATGCTGGATCGCGACGGCTCGCGCACTCCGATTGGTTTCCACATTTCGAACGACCGTAATGTGCACCCCATCGATGCGCAAGTGGTGCAAGCCGCCACGAAATGGAAGCGAGTAGCGCTGAAACAATTCGATTGCAAGCCTGGCGAGGGCATCTGCACCGACATGCGGGCGGTGCGCAAGGACTATTTCCTCGATCATGACCACTCGGCCTATGTCGATCAGTGGGATTGGGAGCGCGCGATCAACGCGAGCGACCGGAATCTGGCGTTCTTGAAAGACGTCGTCAGGAAAATCTGGAGGGTACTGGTTGGAGCGGAGAGGTTTGCGCAGGATCTCTTCCCTGCCCTGCGCGATCCGCGCTTCCCGAACCTGCCTGAGGAGCTGACGTTCCTGCACGCGGAGGAGATTCTGGATATGTTCCCGAACCTGCCGCGCAAGCAGCGGGAAACGGAGATTCTGCAGAAGCATCCGGCGGTGTTCATCATCGGGATCGGGTGGCCGTTGAAGGATGGCTATCCGCATGAGAACCGCGCCGCCGACTACGACGACTGGATCACCGAGACCAAGAAGGAAACGCACAAAGAAACGCACGGGCTGAATGGCGACATTCTGGTGTGGAACTCGGTGACGAAACGGCGGCATGAGCTGAGCTCGATGGGCATCCGCGTGAATGCGGAGACGCTGCGGCAGCAACTGGAAATGTCGAAGCTGCTCGGCAACCTGCAATTCCCGTATCATCAGGCCATCGTCAACAATGAACTGCCGCTTTCGGTCGGCGGAGGCATTGGACAATCGCGCACGCTGATGCAATTGCTGAGGAAGGCGCACCTGGGCGAAGTGAGCGTGACGGTGTGGCCAAAAGTGCTGAAAGAGATGTGCGCCAAGAAGAACATTTTTGTTCTTGAATAGTTGGTTGCAGAAGTGTAGAGTCTCTTTCTCCAGTTTGTTTGGACGTACCAACCCAAGCAATCATCGAGGGACGGGCATGTACTCGTCCCTTTTTAGTTTTGGCAGCAACCCCGGATACAATTGGCCGCACGGTGAAGACGCGTTTACGAAGGCGCAGCTTTCGTTGCGGGAGAAAGCGGATTGGGTGCCGTGGCCGCTACGGGTGAGAATGCTGCGCTCGATGTTCCGGCTGGCGGGGTTCCGGCTCGCGCAGCGGATGGGCGGGCGGCGGCTCCTGAACTTACATCGTTTCACTCACATCATTTCCGTGCCCCAGAGGTCGTGGAGATGGACGACACCGCGCACGCGGCGGTCTTTATCGACGACGACCAGCGAGGTGATTTTCATTTCCTCCATGCGGGCGAGCGCGGCAGCGGCGAATTCTTCGGGAGAAATCGTCTTCGGGCTGCGCGTCATGCAGTCCTGCGCGCGGAGGTCGAGCGCGTCTTTGCCTTGCTCCTCGAGCAGGCGGCGGAGGTCGCCGTCGCTGATGACGCCGACGAGGCGCTCGTCTTCGACGACCGTGGTCATGCCCAGCTTCTTGCGCGACATTTCGTAGATGACCTCGGACATTTTGGTTCGCGGCGTGACGCAGGGCACGGCCTCGCCCCAGTGCATGAGCGATTCGACGCGCGCCAGGCGCTTGCCGAGTTTGCCTCCGGGATGGAGGCTGGCGAAGTCCTCTTCCTTGAAACCACGCTTCTCCGAAAGCGCCACGGCAAGCGCGTCGCCGAGAGCGAGCATGGTGGTTGTCGACGCGGTGGGAGCGAGGCCGAGCGAACAGGCTTCGCGGGAGATGGAACAATCGAGGGTGACATCGGCCGCGCCCGCCAAAGTAGAAGCTCTCTTCGTTCTTGACTTGTCATCCTGAGCGCCGCCCGAGCCGCCTGAAGGCGGTGAGGGCAAGTCGAAGGATCCCTGCATCTCATCGCACGTCATCTGATCGCACGTCATGGCGATCAGCGGCACCTGAAGGCGCTTGATGGTGGCCATCAGGCTTAGAATTTCTTCGGTCTCACCGCTGGCCGAAAGCGCCACCACCAGATCGCCGCGAACGATCATGCCGAGATCGCCGTGCAAGGCCTCGACGGGATGGAGATAGAGCGCGGGCGAGCCGGTGGAGTTGAGGGTTGCGGCAATTTTGCGCGCGATGAGGCCGCTCTTGCCCATGCCGGTGACCACGACGCGTCCCTGGCAGCGAAACATGAGGTCGAGAGCGCGATCAAATGCGGGCGCCATGGGGCCGGCGAGGCGGTCGGCGAGGGCGCGGAGGGCTTCGGCTTCGATGCGTACGACGTTTTCGCCAACGTTCTTCGGGGTAGGGGTAACGTTTTTCATGAACAGCAAATGGTAGCAGAAGCCTGCTAAAGTTCTTGTGTTTGAAACGAAGGAGTGCGGATGGTCCAGCCAGCAATCGTAAAAGAAAAGGTGGAACTATTCGTCGCCGACGGTACGCGGATGGCGGCCTACACGGCTCGTCCTGAGGAAGCTCGTCCTGAAAAACCTTGCCCAGGAGAAGTTCGTCCCGAAGAAGCTCGCCCCGATGATGCGGCGCGGCATCCCGGGCTGCTGCTGTTCCAGGAAGCATTTGGCGTGAATCACCATATCCGCAGCGTAGCCGATCGCTTCGCCGCCGCGGGATACGTCGTCATTGCGCCGGAGATGTTTCATCGCACTGCGCCCCCGGGTTTCGAGGCCAGCTATACCGACTTTCCCGCCGTGATGCCGCATCTCCAGGCCATGACACCGGAGACCATGGAGATGGACATACGCTCGTCCTATGACTGGCTTGGTTCGAATGCGAATGCCGACCCAAACCGCATTTCGTCGGTCGGATTCTGCATGGGTGGCCGCGCTTCTTATCTTGCGAACAGCGTGGTTGCGCTGATCGCCGCGGTCTCGTTTTACGGAGGCGGCATCGCTCCCACCGTGCTCGATCGTGCCCCGCGCCAGCAAGCGCCGTTATTGCTCATCTGGGGCGGGCCTGGACAAGCACATCACGCCCCAGCACCGCAAAGCCGTGACCGATGCCTTGAGCGCCGCGCAAAAGAATTATGTGAACGTCGAGTTTTCAGCAGCCGACCACGGATTTTTCTGCGATGAGCGCGCGTCTTATGAGCCGCGCTCCGCCCGCCAGGCATGGGCGCTGATGTTGGAGTTCCTGAGGTCGTAGAAGGAATGGGCCACTGTTGGATGGCCCAATCAGAAGTGCTCTTCCACCACATGCCCGGGATGCTCCAGCGCGCGCGCCTGAATGGCGCGGTCCCAGGGACCGGCTTGCCAGTTGTCTTTCTTGCGCTCGGCAATCCAGGAGGGCTGGGCGAAACCGAGGCGCTGGGTGAGCGAATAGACATAAGGTTCGTAGAGGGCGCGCAAGTCCGCCAGTCGGTCGGGCGCGTCGGGGCCGTCATAGAGCGTCACGCCATGCCGGGCGAGTTCCTGCCGCAGGCGGGCAAAATCTTCCGCCGACAAGCGCTCGGGCGCCAGCGGATCGTACTCGGTCATTACCACCTGCGCGAGATCGACGGCGGCGTGGCGCGCCATGGCGAACGTCAGCTTGGCCTGCTCGGGATGAATGCCGTCGACTCCGGTCATGACGAGCGAGGTGACATCGAGCATGACAGTGAGAGCGCTCAGCCACGACTGGTTGCTGTGCTGCGAGCGGAAGAAAAGCAGTGCGGGATACGAGATGTGGCTCGATAAAAGGTCAGCGCACCAGCGCTCCCAGTCGCGAAAAATGTTGTCGAGCACGGTTTGCTCGGGGCAACAACCGAGCCGGCTGAGAAACTCCGCCGCTGTCGGCGGCGATCCAGCCCGCGCATCCAGCAGCGAAATTTCAATCTCGCGAGTCGCAAACGAGTGGTAAATCACCGGCAGATATCCGATCACGACGCCGAGGAACGCAAAGCCCATGCCGGCTTCCAGCACGGCGAGGGCGCGCGCGGCAGCGTTGTTGGGCGTGATATCGCCGTAGCCCAGCGTGAAGAAAGTTTCGCCGCTCAGGTAGATCACTTTCCCAAACGTGATCTTTTCATTGGCGAGCGTGAGGTGCTCGCCGAGTCCGTACTGCACGCAGGCAAAACCGAAGATCAGTCCGGCCGCCCAAAAACCGAGCAGGACAATGAGCGAGAGCGGGCCGTAGTAGGCAAGGAAGCCTTCGCGGCGCGCCCCGGATTTGATGAGGCGGGCAACGCGGGTCCAGCGCATCCAGGTGGCTTTGTAGAAGATTGCGGTGATGCGGAAGTTGCGCTGAATCCGGCGAGGCAGAACGACGGTCTCAAAGGCATCCAGCAGGATGAGGAAGATGAGAGCGAAGCCGGCAATGGAAGCCAACACATGCATAGGTAATGCCAATGAGATGAGGTCGAAATGGTAGCAGATTCAAGGGATTCGTCGGAAGGTGAATCTCCGACTTCGGCACACGGGCATCGCCGGCCGGGCAAATACCCCCAACCACAAAGGACACCGAGGTGCACGGTGGATCTAGCATTTAACCGTAGTGTCGCGGCGCGCTCTGCAGGTTTGCCAGCAGGTTCTCCAGCTCTGGCGGGAGCGGGCGCTCGAATTTCAGCACTTCCCCGCTACGCGGGTGGGCGAGTTCGAGGCGCGCGGAATGCAGGAAGTTTCGTCCCAGCGCAAGCGTTGCCGGCATGCCCGCGGCGCGGCGCTTGTTCGATTGCGAGCGCAATTCGGTAGGCGCGCCATAGAGCGAATCGCCGACTACAGGATGACCGAGCGACCCCATATGCACGCGAATCTGGTGAGTGCGGCCAGTCTCGATTTTCAATTCGACGAGGGCGAACTTGCCGTAGGGGGAATCTATCTTTCGCGTGACACGATAATGCGTGACCGCGTCGCGGCCACCGGGGCGGCGCGTGGTCATGCGGGTGCGGCGCTGCGCGTCGCGGCTGATGGCACTGTGAATTGTGCCGCTATCCTTCTTGGGCCAGCCGTGAACTAGAGCCAGATAAGTTTTGTGAACTTCGCGGCCGCTGAACTGGCGTGCGAGGCGGCGGTGCGACTCGTCGTTCTTGGCGACGACCATCAGTCCGCTGGTAGCGCGGTCGAGGCGATGCACGATGCCGGGACGCAGTTCGCCGCCGACAGCGGAGAGCTGGCGGAAATGATGGAGCAGCGCGTTGACCAGCGTTCCACGGTTGCGTGCATCGTCGGTGGCCCCGGCGCCGGTGTGGACCATCATGCCCGCTGGTTTGTTGACGATGGCGAGGTCGTCGTCTTCGTAAACGATGTCGAGGGGAATTTCTTCGGCCATGGCACGCAGCGGAAGAGCGTGCGGCGGGCCGGTGATTGCAATTCCCTCGTCGCCGTGCAGTCGCAGAGAAGCCTTCGCCACCGCGCCATTCACCAGCACTTCGCCGCGTTCGATCAGTTGCTGAACGCGGGCGCGGCTGACTTCGGACTGATTGACCTCGGAAAGACGAGCGGCTAGGTATTGATCAAGGCGCTGGCCGGCGTCATCGGGCGCGGCGGTCAGGATGAGAGGAAAATCGGCCATTGGATTGGTTGAGACTTTCAAATCGCTAAAGCCGAGTGGCGAAAGGCGATTCCTACGCCTTGCTGCCGGCAGGCACAGCAACTGGCGTTCCGCTGCGCAGCCACCAGATGAAACCGCCGCCAACCACCAGACAGATCGAGATCAATTGCGTGCCGGTCATGAGCCCTCCTAGAACTACACCGCGGCCTTCGTCTCCGCGCAGGAACTCGATGAAGAACCGTTCCACGCCATACATCATGATGAAGACGGCGAACACTTGACCGTCGAATTTCTTGCGCTTGAGCAGCCACATTAACACCACAAAATTGAAGAACTCGGCGGCGGCTTCAATGAGCTGCGTCGGTTCGAGCTTAATTCCGAGCGGCGTGTCACTCACCAGATGGGCGAGCGGATTGGTGAACGTCACTCCCCAGAAATGATTTGTCGGCTTGCCGTAGCAACAGCCGGCGGAAAAGCACCCGAAGCGGCCGAGCACGTGGCCAAAGGCCAAGCCGGGAGAAAAGGCGTCGGTGGTGCGCAGCGGCGGCATGCCGTGCTTTCGCATGTACCACACGCCAACGACCAGGGCCCCAATCAGGCCTCCGGAAAAAACACCGCCCGCCTGCAGCGTGCCGACGCTGAAAATTTCGCGCCAGTTATTGGAGTAGTTGCTCCAATCGTTGATGACATAGAGAATCTTGGCGCCGATGATGCCGGCGAGCACCATGTAGATGCCGAGATTCCAAGCGTCTTCGCCGTGCATTCCCTGCCTTTCGGAATTGCGAACGCTGATCCAAAGGCCCAGCAGTACACCGGTGGCAACGAGCACGCCATAGGTGGGAAGGTAAAAGTTGCCTATCTGAAAAAGTCTCGGGAACACGCTTGTTTAGATGCTCCGGATAAAGGGTGAGTGTCAGAAAGAGTGTAGCAGGAAAGAGTTCTCGGTTCTCAGTTCTCAGTTAAACCTCCGCTTTGGCGAAGACAGTTCGCAGAGTCAAGCGATTACTTGATATTCGCTCTTGACCAGGCCGTCCTTATAAGATTGCGTGGCGACGTGTTCGAGGCGGACATCGTAAGGCAAGCTGCCGAAAAGTGGGATGCCATCTCCGATCAGGACGGGCACGCGCGTGATGACAAGACGGGTCACCAGACCGGCGCGAAGGAATCGCTGCACGGTGATGCCGCCATCGACATAGAGGTGCTTGGCGCCGGTGGCTTCGAGCTTGGCCACGATCTCAGCGGGTTCGCCGCTCATCTGCTCGACCACGCCTCCTGGCACGACGGATAGGTCGATGGGCTTGCTGCTCAGAACCACGACGCGCTTCTTGCCATAGAACCATCCGCCGAAGCCGAGCACGACTTCGAAGGTGTTGCGCCCGAGCACGACGGCATCGACGGTTTTGATGAATTCGTCGTAGCCATGCGGTTCGCCGCCACCTTCAGGCAGGAAATCGAGCTTGCCGTCCTTGCGGGCGAGAAAGCCGTCGACACTGACCCCGACGAAAACTGTGATTGTCATAGCTGGCCCTCACCGCGCAAGTGGCGCCAAGTTTAGCAAATGGACCGTAGCGTATATGTTAGCCGTGAAGGAACCGGGGCCGTTCAGATTGCCGGCAACCGATCGGGAGTTTATGAGGAAAGCTGGAGGTCTTGATGACTGAGAGCTGACAACTGAAAGCTGACAGCTAAAAATTCAAAAGCCGACCCGCGCAGCCGTGTGGTGGGCCGAGAATGAACCCGTCTCAGACGGTGGGAACCCGCCGCGACCCATTAGGCTTTTCCGCATGGCGGAACATAGCACACCGGATCGTAGTTCGAGTCGAGTCCCCGTTCATTCGGCATTGGTTCAAAAATCGGTTGCCACCATCACCAACCTGGCAGGCCGGCTTACAGTCTCGATGCTAGGAAAGTCGGCTGAGAAGCGCAAGAGTACTTTGCAAAATAGTTGGAAGAACGCGTGCTGAGCAAGTTGTTAATACATTACGGATACATTACAAAAGATCGGCACCGGAGGGAGCAGGCGGGCGATAAAGCCGCAGCAAAAAGGCAGCCGGGTAAGCGACTCAAGCCTATGGCCGGTCGGGCACCTACGCTTGAATTGACCCACACGCTAGAACATAGCCGGAAGGGTGATGTTTCGTCTAGCCGGCCTGCCGATCATCCTCCAATACTTCGTCGAGGACGCTGGCCAGCTTGGTGGCGCGGCGATGCGCTTCGGGTTGGGTCGTTTCCGCTCGGCTTTTCAAAAGGTGGTATTCGTCGGCAATATTAAGCGCCGCCAGCACGGCGAGCCGCACGGAGTCGACAGTGGAAGTTTGCTGGGAGACCGCGCGCATCTTAGTATCCACGTACTCGGCTAGCTTGAGGATGTAGTCAGGGTCAGAGCCGCGCAGGTTATAGACCTGGTCGAAAATTTCGACGCGCACACTGCCGTTGGCCGGATTTGTGGGAGATTGTCTCGGCGCTGTCGCCATTTCGCTCCTTCAGCGTACTTGTCGTTTCGCGATCAGCTTGCCGCCTGTTCGTGCGCCAAGCTGTCCATCTGACTCAGCATGCGTTCCACGCGGCCCTTGATGGCCTCACGGTCCTTGCGCAGTTGGACCAGTTCACGGCGCAACGCGGTGTTTTCTTCTTCGCGCTGCTCCAACTGTTCCCGCACTCTCTTCAGGTCGCGCTCGGCAACCGCCCGCGCTTCCTTGGCGGACTTGTACAACTCAATGGTGCGATAAATCTTGTCTTCCAGGGCCTGAAAATCTTCGGCAGGAACCTGCGCAGGTACCTCTTCCGTCTCTTTGACCGACATGGACACGACTCGCTTTCGAGGTTAGGTTTTTGAGCTTTGAGGCGAAGTATAGCGCAGATTGCTGTGGAATAGGTTAGAGGTCGTAGCCTCTGGTGCATGAACACCTCCCCCGAAGGGTCGAGCAGAAAAGCGCCCCACCCAGAGAGAGAAGACCGCAGCATGACCATAGTCCATAACATTGACTATACATGTTATAATGATGTTGGAGAGGAGCTTCAAAGCGATGCAGGAAGTTGCTATTTCAGAATTTAAGGCCAAATGTCTTGCATTGGTGGAGCAGGTCCGCGCCACCAAGAAACCGATTCGCATCACAAGGTTCGGCAAGCCTGTGGCCGAAGTTGTTCCGCCGACGGCGGTGATGGATCGCAAAGCCTGGATCGGTTCAATGAAGGACACCTTTGAGATCCTCGGAGATATTGTTTCTCCGGCGAATGACGAAGACGAGTGGGAGGTTCTGCGCGATTGAAGCTGCTGCTTGATACCCACATCTGGCTCTGGTGGTTTCGAGAACCCAACCGAGTCGGCCGGCGCGTGATGCATCATCTGAACGACACAAACAACGAGCTGTGGCTTTCTCCCATGAGCACGTGGGAAGCGCTGACCCTTCACTACAAAGGCAGGATTCGCATCAAAGAAGAGATTACGGAATGGCTTGCCCTAGCGACCGCAGGAACCCGCGAAGCGCCATTCACGCACGAGATCGCGCTCGCGGCCAGGCAACTCCAGATGCATCAGGATCCGGCGGATCGCATACTGGCAGCAACAGCGCAGGTGCTCGACCTGACTCTGGTGACCGCCGATCAACGGCTGTTGGGGCTGGGAACAATTCGCACGCTGGCGAACCGCTAACCGTGTGGATAGCATAGCCGCCCGCGTAATCGGCGGCCGAGGCTTCTCAGAAGAGCACCCTATTACCTAATCCTTTGCGATCCTCCCAGGTCGTCCAACTTCATTACGATTTGATTAGACCATCTGGTTACTTCATCGTCGCGTAAGGTCCGCTCATCAGATTGGAACCTAGCGCGTAACAGAATGGAATAACTGCCAGTCGTGACCCAAACTGTTTCCCCACCGCGAAAAATCTCCACGGGGATGAAATTCCGCAGCTCAGTAATACCCAATGAATTGATACCCTGACGAATTGTTTCGAACTTAACTTCATCCTTGAATGCAAACGAGAAATCGCGCTCAACGGCAGGAAAACGAGGCAGCGCCTCATAGCGCACGGCGGCGAGTTCATGCTGATAAAGCTGGTCGAGGTAGATCTCGCCGACGAAAACATCCTGCTTCAGCTTGCGCTCGGCGGCCAGGTCAGGATGAATCTGGCCAAACTGCGCGACCATCTTGCCGTCCATAAGGGCGCGCGCGGAACGCCCGGGATGATAGTAGTCGGCGGTTTCGGTATCGTAGCCGAGTTCCCAATGGCCGAAGTGGACGAGCATTTGTTCGATGTCGCCCTTCAGGTCGTAGAACGAGAATGGCCGCGACTCGGCTCCGACGGCGAGGCCGTGAACGACATCGGTGTTAAGGTTGCCAGTGGCGCCGATCACGATTGACTTGCGCTCGGCCGACTTTTCGCCCGCGGCCTCAAATAGGTTGGCCGCTTCGAATAGGCGGACGTTTTCGCTGCCGCGGTTGAGGTTATAGGCCAGCATGTTCAGCATGCTGGGCACGAGCGAGGTGCGCATCACAGAGGCTTCCTCGCTCAGCGGATTTTCCAGATCGAGTTCGGCGGCTTTGGAGAACCGCTTGGCTTCGGCCTTCGAGATGAAAGTCGGCGAAATGGCTTCGTTGTAACCGAGCGAGAGAAGCGTGGAACGCAGGCGTTTGTCTTTGGCGGCGTCCGGCAGGTCGCGCACTTCGCCGCTGTAGGCGGGAAGTGTATTGGCAAATTTGTCGTAACCGTGGAGGCGGGCTAGCTCCTCGATGATATCGATTTCGCGCTCGATATCCAGACGCCAGCTGGGAATTTTGACGAGGTAGCGTCCTTCGCTGCCGGCGGTGAGCACGAAGCCGAGTCGCGTGAGGGTGCGGCTGATCTCGACGATTGAGAGTTTTTCGCCGAGAATGCGCTCGACTTCTCGGAGATCGAGCTCAACGGGGGCAAGATCAACATGGCTGGCCACCACGTCGATGACGTCGCCGATCAGCGAACCGCCGCCGGAATTGAGGATGAGTTCCGCGACGCGGTTGGCCGAGGGAATGGTCGATTCGAAATCGGCGCCGCGTTCGAAGCGATGGGAGGCGTCGGTGTGCAGGCCATGGCGCTTCGACATACGGCGCACCGTCACCGGATCGAACCAAGCCGATTCGATCAGGATATTGCGCGACTTCTCGGTGATCATGGTGTCGTAGCCGCCCATGACGCCGGCCAGGGCCACGGGCTTGACGGCATCGGCAACGACGAGATCGTCGGGCGCGAGGTTGCGGTCAACACCGTCGAGGGTCTTGAGTGTTTCACCGGCGCGTGCTTTGCGAATGACGAGACGGCGGCCTTCGAGCAAGTCAAGATCGAAAACGTGCGTGGGCTTACCGCTTTCCCAGAGGACATAGTTAGTGGCGTCGACGGCATTGCTGATGGGCCGCTGATCGATCAGCGCCAGCCGCGACGCGATTTTCTCGGGCGACGCCTTGACCCGAGTACCGCGAATCTCGCGCCCCGTGAACCTGGCGCAAAGTTCCGGCTCCTGAATTTCAATGGCGACTTCGGACTCGCCTTGCGGGGCGGGCAGTTTCGGCTCAATCGCGCGCAACGGCAGATCATAGAGCGCCGAAGCCTCACGCGCCACGCCATAGTGATTCATGGCGTCAGGGCGATTGGTGGTGATCTCCATCTCGTAGACGGTAGAGTCCCCTTCGCCGGAAATGCCTTCGACCGCTACGCCAGCGAGAGTAAGTTCGTCGGCAAGTCGGCGGTAGTCGACGGGGAGGTCAACGAAGTCGCGCAGCCATTGGGGAGAAATTTTCATGGTCAAAACAGCTTCGAGCTTCTAGCCGCGAGCTGCGAGCAAGCCTAGTCGCGAGACGATTGCTCGTAGCTCGAAGCTCGTGGCTCGAAGCCTGCTACTACCCAAACTGCTCCAAGAACCGTACATCGCCGTTAAAGAACAGCTGAATATCATCCACGCCATACTTCAGAATGGCGATGCGCTCTACGCCCATGCCGAAAGCAAAGCCGGAATATTTGCGAGCATCGTAATCGACAAAACCATACACATTCGGGTCGACCATGCCGCAGCCGAGCAGCTCGATCCAGCCGCTGGCCTTGCAGTTGCGGCAGGGGCCGCCGTCGCGCGTGCCTTTGCCGTCGCAGAAAATGCAGCTGATCTGCACGTCGGCGCTCGGCTCGGTGAACGGGAAAAACGACGGATAAAAACGGGTTTTCACATTCGAGCCGAACATCGCTTTCATGGCGTGGTCAAGCGTGCCCTTCAGATCGCAGAAGGTGATGTTGGTATCGACCGCCAAGCCCTCGAGCTGATGAAAAATCGGGGAGTGCGTGGCGTCGGGCGCATCGTTGCGATGGACTTTTCCCGGACAAACGACGCGCACCGGCGGCTTCATCTTCTGCATGGTACGAATCTGCACGGGCGATGTGTGCGTGCGCAGCAGAAGGCGGTCGCGCAGCGGTTTCTTTTCCTGGCCGGCAATGAAGAGCGTGTCCTGCGTGTCGCGCGCCGGATGATTAGGCGGAAAATTCAAGGCCTCAAAGTTGTAGAAATCGGTTTCAATCTCTGGCCCTTCCTCCACGGAAAAACCGAGATTGCGGAACACGCCAATCATCTCGTTCATGGTTTTAATGACGGGATGCTCGGCGCCCAGCGGACGGCGGATACCGGGAAGAGTAATGTCGAGGCGCTCGGCAGCGAGGCGCGAAGACGAAGCGCCGCTTTGAATGCGGGTAAGCGTGGCCTCGACCGTTTGCTCGACTTTGCCCTTGAGTTCGTTGACGCGCTGGCCGACGTTTTTCTTATTCGGTCCCGGGGCAGCTTTCAGCCACAGATCGTTGAGCTGGGTAAGCACGCCGTTCTTGCGCGCCATCCAGCGGTCGCGGTAGGCCTTCCAATCGTTCTCGGAGGCGAGGGCAGACGACTCCTGCTCCAGCGCAGTAAGCAGTTCCTTTACCGCGGCGTCGAGGGACGCGGGAGAGAAATCGGTCAGTTTGGGAACGGTGTAAGGCAATTGCTGGCGACTTTCAAAGAACCATCATCGCACGCGGTTCCGGTGGGAGCCCCCTCCGGCACCCGAGTGATACACAGCCGGCAGGGGTCCTTCGACTGCGCGAAACGGCTCGCTTCGCGAACCGTTTCGCTCCGCTCAGGATGACACGCTAACTGGCACTGACACGCTGATGGCTGATGGCCACGGGCTGCAAGCTGATACCTGGTGACTAAAAGCTCGCTACGCCGCCGACAGCGCGTTCTTCGCTTGCTCGGCCAAATGACCGAAGCCCGCCGGATCGTTCACCGCCAATTCAGCCAGGATCTTGCGATCGAGTTCGACGCCGGCTTTCTTCAGCCCGTTGATGAACTTGTTGTAGCTGAGCCCATGCAGGCGAGACGCGGCGCCGATGCGCACGATCCAGATGGAACGGTACTGGCGCTTTTTCTGCTTGCGGCCGGAGTAGGCGAACTTCAGTCCACGGTCGACGGCTTCTTTCGCCGCACGATAGAGTTTGGATTTTGTTAGGAAATAACCGCTTGCGCGATTCAGTATCTTTTTGCGCTTGGCGCGGCGTTTAGTTCCGCGTTTTACACGAGGCATTGCTGTTCTCCTTTTTCTGTGACGCGGGCGCTTGGCCTGCGTCGTTTCAAATCAGCGGCTGGAGGTAGGATTTACCTCTTCACACGCTGTGCCAGCTTTGAGCTACGAGCCTTGAGCTAGTAGCAAGCCAGCTTTGTCTGGCCACTGGCAACAAACCACTGGCCACTGTTTTACGCGTACGGGATCATGCGCGCGACCTTCTTGTAGTCGCCATCGCTCACCAGCGTGGAAGCGCCCAACCGTTTCTTGCGCTTTTTCGCCTTTGAGGTGAGGATGTGACGCAAGTTCGCCTTGTGGCGCTTGATCTTTCCCGTGGCTGTTTTCTTAAAGCGCTTCGCAGCGCCTTTGTGTGTCTTCAGTTTAGGCATAAAGTCAGTTCTCAGTTCTCAGTTGTCAGTTGTCAGTTTTCAGTTACGCCATCGCAGCCCAGGCTGCGTAAGTTTTCGCAGCACTTGATTTTACTAATGACTGACAACTGATGACTGACGACTGGTTTTACGCTGTCTGCGCTCCGCCCTGGGCCTGCGGCGGTGGAGGAGCCGCCTTGGGCGTCGCCGGCTTCGCGGCGGGCTTTTCTTTTGGGCCGCCGCCCGCCTCCTTCTTCGGTGCAAGAATCAGGTGCAGCGTGTTTCCTTCCTGCCGGGGCCGGAACTCCACCAGTCCCTTGTTCTCGACGTCCTTGATCAGACGCTCGAGAATCTGGCGGCCAAAACTTTGCCGCGTCATTTCGCGGCCGCGGAAGAAGATGGTCGCCTTAACCTTGTCTCCTTCTTCCAGGAAACGCAGCACGTGATTCTTTTTGGTTTCGTAATCGTGGT
>Ga0326728_10012236_pt1 | contig 19149 bp, 13 predicted proteins | sample MB3enrmetagenome_FD_207602 | JGI IMG/M metagenome (GOLD analysis project Ga0326728, IMG submission 207602) | Lab enriched peat soil microbial communities from McLean, Ithaca, NY, United States - MB31MN | ecosystem: Environmental > Terrestrial > Soil > Wetlands > Peat | place: USA: New York... | reverse complement strand
ATTATAGAATTGGGCAAAAAGAAAAAGAGACCCTAATTGCCAAACTCAAGGCTTTACTTGACCGAGAGAAACAGATTAAGCTCGCTTGGCTTTTTGGCAGTTTAACACGGCGAGACAGCATAAGAGACATAGACTTAGCCATCTACTCAGAGCAAGAACTCACTTTCAAAGAATTCCTTAACTTGAATGCGCAAGTCGAACTGGAAATCGGTTTGCCTGTGGATATGGTTGAAATAGCAAGAGTCCCCGAAGTTCTCAAACAGAAAATTTTCTCGAGCGGCGTCCTAATTAAAGGAACAAAGAACCTTGCGCTGGAGATTAAAAAGAAAACCGCTAAAAGCTAAAGCAGATGCTTATTCGTTTTGAATTGTTTTCAGAATTGTGAGCACTTCTGCTTCTTTTGCTCTTTTCTCAAGGTATTTCCAATTTATGTTTCCTTCTTGCCTAACCAGCACGCTTTTCACGTCCTGCTCATCTATGACGCCGCGGTTGGGTGTAGCTAATTTAGTTACAATGAAATCTTCAGGCGAAACAATCCAAGTTGAAATGTCTTCGCTTAGCCGCGCTTTTCTACGATGCCTTAGTGTTTCGTCGTCAAAAATAACTCCGTCAGGTTTAGTCCAAACCTCAAACTCAATTTTTTCTTGGCGGTCAACTACTATTAAAGGTTCGTCTGGGGAGCGAATGGTGGGTTCAAAATCAGCTGATCTAAGCAGATTCAGCAGATAACTAAATCTTTTCTGAGTTTCAATTGCCACAGCAATGTTTAGATCAACGGTTGTTCGGATTCTGCCATAGAATGGCAGGGCATAATCACCAATTATCATGTAATCGATTCCATTTTTATCGAAAAGTGTGATTACTCTTTGGAGCGTTCTTAATATTGCTGGCAATGGTGTTTAGCTCCATGAAAACTTGAATGTTGAATGACCGCTTCAGCGAGCGTAGAGGCATGCATTGATTTTGTTTCCATTAAGGGAACGGAATAACCTTCCAAATATTTAAATTACTATCAAAATTGCCCAGCATACCCATGCATGTAGCCGTCTCCCCTCTCCGTCTGTTTCTCTCCTACTCGCCTTTGGGGAACTTCGAGTTTTCAGCGCTTCAACGGGATGTGCACTTTCAAGGTTTCTTTTTTTGTATTTCGCAGTTCTGCTTTAGAAACGCCATCGAGTTAGCTGGCAAATCACGCTCAACCATAAAGTTTGGTCCAACCCAACTGTTCACGCCAACCTTGATTCCCGGCATAATCAGTGATTTAATCCCTGTTTTCACGTTGTCACCAAGAACTGCACCGAGTTTCCGTCTGCCAGTGTTAATCAACTTGTCTTTAACCATCATTTTGATTGTCCCCGCGTCTAAACGGTAATTAGCCATAACAGTGCCAGCGCCCAAGTTGCAGCGTTCGCCAAGGATGCTGTCGCCAACGTAGGATAAGTGGCCAATATGTGTGTGGTCCATGATGATGCTGTTTTTTATTTCGCAAGCATTGCCTACACGCACGCTTCTGCCTAAACTCGTGCCCGACCGAATAAAACAGTTCGGTCCCACGTCGCAGTCTTCATCTATAAAGGCTGGGCCTTCAATGTAAGCGCCCGAGCGGATTCGGGCTGATTCCGCAACAAAAACTGGACCGATGAGGTGGGCTCCCTGCTCTATCGTTCCTAAAACTTGGAGCTCCATGCGTTTTAAAGCCCAGTTGTTAGCATCAAGCAAATCCCAGGGTCTACCGACATCAAACCAATCATCCTTTGAAATTTCGGCGGCCAAAACCGTTTTGCCTTCTGCAGCCAGCAAGGTTAAGGCGTCGGTGAGTTCCCATTCACCGCGAACGGAAGCTTTTGTCAGCTTTATCTTATCAAAAACCTCACGGGAAAAAACGTATAAGCCAGCATTAGCCAAGTTTGACGGCGCCATCCCAGCAACAGGCTTCTCCACGATGCGCTTAACTTTTTTCTCTTCGTCTAACTCGATTATTCCGAAGCTTTCAGGTTTATCAACTTGGACGACACCCATGACCGCAGCGGTTTTACCCCGTTTATATGAGTGTAAAACGTTCTTTACCGCATCTAAACCGAACAATAAGTCGCCGTAAACGAGAACAAAATCATCATCTACATACGGCTCAGCGACAGCAGCGGCGTTTCCTGTGCCAAGCACTTCTTTTTGTTCAACATAACTGATTCGTAAGCCAAGTTTTTCGCCCTCGCCGAAGTATTGACGAATCATGTCACCCATGTAATGCGTAACAATTATTGCGTCAGTTATTCCAGCGTTCTTTACCGCTTCCAAGCAGAACTGCAGAATCGGTTTTCCACTAACCTTAATCAAATGTTTAGGACGCGTCGCCGTTATAGGCAAAAGCCTGACGCCTTCGCCAGCCGCAAGTAATACAGCTTTCATTTCATTTCAGCCTCAACTTCTTTCCTATTACTGCTGTTGCCTTTTCAGTTATATCATTTGTCACTGCTAACGATTCTCCTTCAACAGTTAAACGGATAAGCGGCTCCGTTCCAGAAGCCCGAACCAGCAACCAACCATGTTTTAGCGTTAACCGAACACCATCAACCGTTGAGAAATCAGTGTAATCTGCAAACTCCGTTTTTAGGGCAACCCCGATTTTTGCCACTGCCGCATACTTCTGCGCGTTCTCATACGCAATGTTTTCTCTTCGAGTAATGTACTCTGGAACAGCAGAGATGAACTCGCTTAAACTTTTGTTTTCCTCTTCCAAAGCCTTCAACATAAGCGCTGCAGAAAGCGGTCCATCAGGACAATAATGACTTTGCGGATGCACCCATGCACCACACGGTTCGCCGCCGAAAACTGCACCCGACTGCTTAACGGCTTCTGAAATGTAAATATCTCCAACTCTGGTGCGAATGACACTGCCGCCTTGTGCCTGCACCATAGTTTCAACACACATTGACGCTTCAACATTTGTCACTACTGTTCCACCGCCACTCTGCTTAAGCGCATAAGCAGCATACGCAGCCAATGAACGGTCAAAGCTGACAAAAACGCCTTTCTCATCAACGAAGGCTACCCGGTCGCCGTCACCATCAAAAGCAACACCTGCTTCAGCACCAAGAGTTTTGACGATGTTCGCCAAATCCTTGAGCGATTCAGCGGTCGGCTCAGATTTTCGCGCTGGAAAATACCCGTCTGGTTGAGCGTTAATAGCAGTTACCTTGCAGCCAATGGCTTTGAGAAGTGCAGGGGCAATGTTGAAGGTGGCGCCGCATCCTGGGTCAACGACTACCCGCCAGGGCTTATGGAGAGTGGCAGCTTTCAACGCCATTTGCATATAGATTTGGCTTGCGTTAACAGGGATGGTTTTGCCTAGGCTACGCCAATCTGACATTGCAAAAGTTCCCTTCAACACATTGTTTTCCACAGCATCCTGGTCAGCGTCAGCGTACGATAAGCTGTCACCCCTGAACACCTTTATCCCGTTATATTGAGGCGGGTTATGCGAAGCAGTAAGCATGAATCCTACGTCCGCCCCTAATGCTCTTGTGGCGTAAGCTAAAGTGGGCGTCGGAACGATGCCCGCCAAATAAACGTCTGTGCCGCTTGATAGCAAACCCGAAACCAAGGCGTCCTCAAGCATGTCTCCTGAAACTCGCGTGTCACGGGCTACGACTGCTTTTTTGGCTTTTGCATATGCAGCCACCGCTAAACCAACCTTGCAAGCAAGAAGAGGCGTCAAATCAACGTTTGCTAAGCCCCTTACGCCTGAGCTTCCGAACAGTTTAGCCATCCGCACCTGACCTTATAGTTAATTGTTACTGCATGGTTAAAGCTAGTTGCTTAAAATAATTTGGCTTATTTAAACAATCTATTACACAAAGAAGAAACGCTTATTTGGCAGTCTTATCCAAGACTACTGGGCGATGAGGCTCGCCTTTAACTGCCTTTGCTTCATAGGGCTAAGGCTGATAGCTTCTACCAATTAAAATCAGAGTGATAAACACATTGGTTGAAGTAAAGCGGCTAAGCGACCCAAAATGGACCAGAAGGATAACAAATTACGTAATTAATCGTCAGAACGAAGACGGCGGTTACACTTTTTGTCAGGGCGCAGAATCAAACGGTCAAGACACATATTATGGATTAAGTATTCTAAGTCTGCTAAATGCAGATTTCCCCAATGTTGAAAAAACTGTAAAATTCATAAAGGACATTCGTTTAGACAACATTTACTCGATCTATTACGTAACCAAAGCTTCACTGTTGCTTGGCAAAAGTATTGACGCAAAACTGAAAAAACACGCTCTTTCAATTTTAAACTCGAAAGCGTATTTTGGTTCCATAGACTTCTTTGCTGAAGTCTCCTCAGAGTTTACGACTACCTTTATGGCACTTGAGCTTGCTGATCTGTTAAAAATTAAGGTTAACACGAAAGAATTGGCAGATTGGCTGCTTCATTTCAAAAATGATGACGGAGGTTTCGGAACACAATGGCAATCCAACATTAACTCAACCTACTACGCATCTGCTTCTATGAGCCTTCTCAACGAGAGTCTCCAAGATTTGCGTGAAACTGCAAGTTTCGTGAGGGCCTGCGAAAAACCCTACGGCGGCTTCACCGTTATACCGATGAATTTCGGACCGTATATGGAACATACTTATTATGGCGTAATGACGCTTGACTTGCTTGGCGAAAAAAGCCGTTATCCAACTCAAACGATAGAATGGATATTGAAGTGCCAGAACAAAAACGGCGGTTTTGCCCGCTCTGACCTCGGCATATCCACCTTCGAAGACACCTACTACGCCATCACAATGCTACAGAAACTGGGTCAAGAATTTGCGCCTTTAGAAATATGTGAAAAATGAAAAAGTTAAAATGAAAAAACGTTTAGTTTGCCATCTGATTTCAGAATAAACCTCAAAAGTTTACTCTGGGAGGGATGATTTCCAGCAGGGTCAGAAAGATAACAAGCTGAAACCGCATTTGCCAACATTAAACGGCACTCGTCTGAAAGACCGTTTCTATCGCCTAAAATGTTTCCTGCAGTCCAAGCGTCACCTGCGCCAGTTGCCCGTAAAACCTTAACCTTAAACGTAGGAACCGCTGTCTCAGTTTTTCCCTTTAAACTGGCTGAAAAAACCGTGGTATGCAAGTCAATTCTCGCTGGCAAGTGCTTTGCTAAAACACGGGCAGCCTCCATCGCTAACTCAGCAAACGCCAAATGCTCCTTTTTATCATCCAGAGTCTTGTCAAGCAATGAGGCGTAGATGATTGCTTCATTCTCGTTTAGGCTCAGAATGTCCACTTGATTGGATTTTAGAACCGTTTCCATCAACTCAGCGATTGCACCGCTGTTAGGCGTGGGGTCTGCCGTATCATAGTAAGTTTTGCCTTTGCCCTTAGTTTTTGCTCTGCCGAAAACTGCTTGAGCCAGCGCCGTGCCGAATTTTAATGTGCCCGCCCAGTTGAAGAGGCAGGTATAGTCCGCATTCTCTATCAAGGCATAATCGCTCTCGTTGAGGCCCGCTGGACCAAAATCTGCAAGCGCTCCTAAGTCCCGTAGCATGACGTTTGTTTTCTCGTTTTTGTTTTTGAACTCCAATGCGGTGGTTACGGAAGCCTTATCATGAATTTTTATGTGTGAAGTGTTGATGGGAAGGTCTCTGAAGTGATATTTTATTTGTTGCATCCCGTATTCGCTTGTGCAAACAATCGGCGTTACCTCGACGCCCAAGTTAGCTAGGGCTGATGCCACGTTAATGGCGTTTCCGCCTCTCAGGTCAGTTTGGGGGATGCCGTCGATGCTGCCGCCTTTGTGCTTAGCCACATCCGAAATTAACCCTGAAAACTCTGATGGATTCCAATTCAAGCTTATGAGTCTGTCAAGGAAAAAATCAGGTAAAACGGCGACTCTGCATTCTTTCGGCTTCTCCATTAGAAAGCTTTGCAGTTCTTTTTTGTTCTCCGAATCGTACATCCGAATGCTCAGGTAGGTGTATTTCCAAAAAGCTAAAATACCTTTTGATTGAAATAGACGGAGGGAAATCACGGAAGAGGAGATATGGGAGGAGTAGAGGGGTATGAAGTTTAAAACGGAAGTTTGTTTATTATCACTGGCGCTTGTATTGTTTGTGATAAGCGTTTTCTTCTATACTTATCAAACAGGCGGCTCATATTTTGGTCTAAATTGGGCTTCTTATCCATATCAAGGATATGGCCTTGCATCTGTTAGTTTTGGATTAGTTCTTACGGTAACAGCATCCATCTCTTATTCAAAACGTGGCAAAAACATGTTCAATGAAGATTTTGATTTTTCATCTGAGGATAAATCTAACTAGCAACCAAACTATATCTCCACACAGTAAAGCGACGATTAAACCTAAAGTTATGAATATTAGCATTGGTAAACCTGGTGTTGCCCACACATAAGTGTCGATTTTTCCCGCCTGAACCGCATTAGATAAGCGTTCAACAATTTTATTTCGTCCATCTTCACTTGGAATAACAACTAGTTTCCGCTGCAAAGCAGCCTCTCCGTCATCTACATCTTCCATCGGGAAAATGTGCCATTTCTCCTTTAACTTTGCAACCGTCACCTTGTAACCAGTTATCAAGATAACTATTTTTTTCCAAATCGATTCATGTGCAAGTGTTCCTGTAAACATTTTTTGGCCATTTTTTTTGTGCCAAACCAAATTGTGAAGTATCATGTATATGCCGCTTGCTGCCGCGAATAAGACGGCGTTGCTGAATATGGTTAATGGAAATATGACCTGTGAGATGGGGGACAGGCTTCCAGCTAAGATGGGTGTGAATAGGGTTACTGGAGCAAATGGCAAAGCAAAGGCGATGCACATGAGGGCTTTTGAGTCAGCGCCACCAAATGCACCTGAATAAAACAAAAGAAACGCTAACCCGACGGTAAAGCCTACGCTAACGCCGAAAAGGACAAGTTTTGAGGGATCATAGAGGAGCAACTCTGCTAGGGAGAGCACTATTGCGATAGGCGCATAGATTGCCCAGACGCGGTTGCTTACTTCGCGGGTTTTATAGTCGCTCCATGACGCATAAGTAAGCAAGGCTGCTGAGACTGCCACCTGTGCCCCGATGAGGATTGCTTGGAAGGTCAATCTAATCCCTTGTTGTGTTTCTTATGATTCCATATCGCATTAATAAAATGTGCCGTAATTCTTGGGCGAAAGTAAATGGAGGAATGATGCCTGTTGATTTAATGTTAATAGTCTTCACCTTTCAATTTTATAAAAACTACTTAATTGTATTTATTGGATATGAATAGCAAATACTTATTGAAAATAAGTATTGTCATAGATGCTATTTGCCAACGTTAAAAATTATTCGCGGCCAAGCAAAAATATACAAATTAGAAAAGAAAAAGGAAAATTTTTGTTTTCATTTAGCTCAGCACTTCTACGCCTGGGCGTTTTCTTCTTCTCTGAATGAAAACTCCAACTATTACGGCACCCAGAACGATTACGCCGGCTATCACTGGAAGATATTGACCCATCGATGCCAACGATAGTGTTTGACTTGGAGTTGGTGCATGTGTTACCGCTGGTGCAGGTGTTGCCGTGACTGATGGAGTAGGTGTCAAAGTTGGTGTTGAAGTCGGCGTTGACGAAGGTGTTGGAGTTGGAGAAGAAGTGGGAGTTGGAGAAGAAGTGGGAGTTGGAGAAGGTGTTGGAGTTGGTGTTGGGGATGGAGTCGGAGTTGGAGTCGGAGCTGGCGCGTAATTGCTGATATTTATTGTGACGTTTCCAGCGTCAAAGGCCATGAGGCTTTGTATGTATGATATTGAAAATCCAGCAGGAAGTAATTGTTGTGTATCTATGCTTGTAATTAATACGTTGGTGCTGTTACCGTACCAGTTTAGCGTTGACCCATCCCAGACCAAAGTAGGTGCAAACGTGGTCGTATTAAAAGTAACGGTGGCAGTATTAAGTGGAGTGCTAACTTGAAGTTGCTGAGTATAATATCCATCTAAACCATAATTATCACACGTCATCCATTGTATCTGTGAATCTAATGACGAATCATTTGACAACGTAATCTGACAATAGTCGTTTTGGCCACCAGTAGCACCCGTGTAACTTGATGTGTTATAAGCCTGAGAGGTGTCAACGGTTAAGGTAAAATTGCTGTAGGTGTTTAACAAGGCTTGTTGAATAAACCCTCCTCCCCCAGTGCAATTCACGAATACGCTTTCGTTTAGTGCTTGCGCGGTGCCCAACATCATTGCAATCGGCGTAGCCACTAGGATTAATGCTACTATCAATGCTGTTAATTGTTTTTTCATTTCTGTTTCCTCATTTTATCTGTTAATTGTTTTTTCATTTCTGTTTCCTCATTTTATCCTGCTATAATAACTTGAGAACTTGTTGAGAACGGGGAGAAAGACGTACATGCTAAGGAACTCCTTGTATTGCATCCGCAATCATATCCCAGTTAGTTTTGGTGAAGGTGTATGACGGCGTGTACGTCCCAGTTGTAGATACGGTCTTGTATTCGTCGGATATTTCGCGGTATCCGGTATATCCTTCAGTTATAATTAAGTTATAACCAGTTCCTGTAGTCAGAGCATTAGTGCCTTGCGCATCTAACGCGCCTATGATTAAATCGTTGGCGTGAGACGTGATGATAGAGGCACTTGCTGTCGTAGAGTCACCGCTGTTAGTCACAGCGGTGCCATCGAAAGGTGAAGCATTGTTAGCACCAGATACCGCAAATACTGTTGTCACCCAGTGGCTATTGCCGCCATTCAAAGTGATGCTGATTGTTATTTGCCCGCTCGTAGGCATTATCGCATACCATGCCGCTAAGGTATCGACCGTGTTTGTTACACTTGCTCTTGGGGTCCAGGTTAAGCTGGGATTTGATGTTATGCTGGCAAATGATTGGGCATCGCCTATGGCTGCTGAGATGTAAATTAAATCGTTAGGTTGTGTTGTCGTTAAAGTCACCGTTACTGTGCTGGAATCGCCCCCATTTAAGTTTGAAGCAACCTCTACCGGAGCACCGGTGACAGTGAAAATCATAGAAGCAGAGCTGCCAGATGCGTCAGTTGCTGTTACCGTGTGAGAACCTGCAATAGCAGTGGATGGGACAGTGAAAGCTACTCCTGACGGAATCGCACCAGCCGCAGTAGAAGTAGTCGACGCAACAGTAGTCCCATCAAACTTTACCGTAATAGCTGAATTAGCAGCAAAATCAGAACCAGACACGGTCACCACCGTTGAACCAGCAGCACCAGAAGTCGGACTCAAAATAATTGAAACAGTGACCGTAAAAGTCGCAGAAGCAGAGTCGGAAGAAGCGTCTGTCGCTGTTACCGTATCAGCACCTGAAATAACAGATGGAACAGTGAAAGTTACTCCTGACGGAATCGCACCAGCCGCAGTAGAAGTAGTCGACGCAACAGTAGATGTACCAAACTTTACAGTAATAGCCGAATTAGCAGCAAAACCACTACCCGAAACAGTAACCGTGGAACCTACAGCGCCCGAAGTCGGATTCAAACTAATAGCAGAAGTCACCGTAAACGTGGCAGTCGGCGAATTAGTGCCATCACTCAACTTAACCGTCTGAGCACCAGATGTCGATGATGGAACCGTAAACGTCGCCGTCAAGCCGCCTGTAGAAGAGGTGGTTGTAGGACTCAACGTCACCGCCGTACTACCAAAAGTAGCCGTCACCCCAGAATGGGAACCAAGCATACCCGTAGCAGTAACCGTAACCGTTGAGCCAACAGCACCCGAAGTCGGATTCAAACTAATAGACGACGTAACAGTAAACGTGGCAGAAGCAGTGTTGCCGCTGGCATCAGTAGCAGAAACCGTTTGAGAACCAGCAACTGAGGCCGGAACCGAAAACGTCACACCCGAAGGAATCGAGCCTGAACTACTCGTGGTAACCGTACTCGGAGAAGTAGTCTGGGCAGCACCAGCAAACTTTATCGTAATCGTCGAAGAAGCAGCAAAACCACTACCCGAAACAGTAACTGTAGAACCAACATTACCACTGGTAGGAGACAAAGAAATAGACGACGTCACCGTAAACGTGGCAGAAGCAGCGTTGCCGCTGGCATCAGTAGCAGAAACCGTTTGAGAACCAGCAACTGAGGCCGGAACCGAAAACGTCACACCCGAAGGAATCGAGCCTGAACTACTCGTGGTAACCGTACTCGGAGAAGTAGTCTGGGCAGCACCAGCAAACTTTATCGTAATCGTCGAAGAAGCAGCAAAACCACTACCCGAAACAGTAACTGTAGAACCAACAGCACCCGAAGTCGGACTTAAACTAATAGACGACGTAACAGTAAACGAAGCTGTGGGTAAATTAGTGCCATCACTCACCTGAACCGTTTTACTGCCCGCCGTAGATGCAGGAACCGTAAACGTCGCCGTCAAGCCGCCTGTAGAGGTCGTAGTAGTAGCACTCAACGTCACTGCAGCACCGCCAAAAGTAGCCGTCACCCCAGAATGGGAACCAAGCATACCCGTAGCAGTAACCGTAACCGTTGAGCCAACAGCACCCGAAGTCGGATTCAAACTAATAGACGACGTAACAGTAAAGGTTGCCGTGGGAGTATTGGTTCCATCGTTGGCTTCAACTGTATTGCTACCAGCAACGGAAGCGGGAACATTAAAACTTACACCAGAAGGAATTGCACCAGAACTAGTAGAAGTAGGCGTCGCAACAGTAGACCCATCATAAGTAATCGTAATAATATGAGAAGCAACAAAACCAGAACCAGACACAGTCACAGATGAACCGACAACACCAGACGTCGGACTCAAAGTAATTGAAGCAGGGATAGTGAAAGTCGCAGTGGCAGAGTTGGAATACGCGTCAGTCACAGTAACCGTTTGAGCACCACCAGTAGCAGATGGGACAGTGAAAGTCACTCCCGACGGAATCGTACCAGTCGGAGTAGAAGTAGTCGTCGTAACCTGAGAGCCATCAAACTTTACCGTAATAGCTGAATTAGCAGCAAAATCAGAACCAGACACGGTCACCGTTGAACCAACAGCACCAGCCGTGGGAGTCAAAGTAATTATGGGACCTACGGCAGGTTGTATTGCATCCGCAATCATATTCCAGTTATAGTTATTTGTGCCGATGGTATATGTCGGTGTGTATGTGCCAGTTGAAGATCCTATCTGGTACTCGTCTGATATTTCGCGGGCGAATCCGTTATATGATTCGGTTGTAATTAGTGTAAAACCGGTTCCTGTAGTCAGAGCATTATTGGTTGATGCATCTAACGTGCCTATGACGAAGTCGTTGGCGTGGGTCGTGGTTATAGAGGCACTGCCTGTTCCAGAGTCACCGCTGTTAGTCTGAGCTGATCCATCGAAGGGCGAAGCCGTGTTAGCACCAGATACCGCAAACGCCGCAACCACCCAATGACTAACACCCCCATTCAAAGCAATACTGATTGTTATTGATCCTGGCGTAGGCATTATCGCCCACCATGTTCCTAGGGTATCGACCGAATTTGTTATGCTTGTTCTACTAGTCCAGGTTAAGCTAGGACTTGATGTTATAGCGCCAAATGTTTGGGTTTTGCCTATGGCTGCTGAGACGTAAATTAAATCGTTAGGCTGCGTTGTCGTTAAAGTTACCGAAACTGTGCTGGTATCAGCATATGCTGAGTTCGAAACATCCAACGCTATCGCGCTTGTAACTTCAAAGCTATTGCTTGTTCCAGACTCGCCGTTACCAGTGGCTGTGATCGAGACGCTGGTGCCAGGCGTAGTTACAGTAACCGAGCCGGTCCAGACACCATAGACGAACGGTCCAATGGTTGCAGGATTAATCGTCCCAGCAGAGTAGGTCAAGGTAGGAGTTCCGGAGTAACTTGTAACTGTGATTCCGTTCGCGTCTTGAGCCGTAACCGTTATCTGGAAAGCAGTGCCGGCAGTCTGAGTACCAATCGTGCTAAAAGCGAACTTCGCTAGGGGACCAGAAATAACAGCGAAAGTAGCTTTAACCACTGCGTTTGCAGAGTTGACCGTCATTGTCGTTGATGCTGACCCAGAGTTAGCAAATGTAACTGATCCAGTTGGGCTTGCACTCCAGTACAGGAATGTGTATCCAGAATTAGCGTTTGCCGTTATTGGCTGTCCGGCTACGCCTGCGTTATACCAGGTTGCCGATGAAGGTGTTGTTGTTCCTTCGCCAGTTGGGGTAACAGCAAAAGTTACTTGGTACTGTGTATTCCATCCTGCAGTCTCCGTAATCGGGTTGTTCATCACTGCGCTGCCTGGATTAGTAGCGCCGCTGTAGCTACCCGTGCCAGATCCAGTCCATGAAGCAAAAGCGTATTGTATCCCAGATCCGCCCGCAACAGGAGTGCCTATGCCGAAGTTAGCTGTCGAGCTCGCGTTGTACCAACCTTGACCCGTCGGAGAACCATAAGCCGAAGAGACAGTCAAGAAGTACTGAATATTATAGTTGACTGTGACGGTGGCGCCTGAAGTCGGTACGGTGTAAGTGTGTGTTTGGGCTCCTCCGTCGCTCCATGATGCCCACACGTATTGTTTACCGGTTCCTGCAGCAACGGTGCTGGATGCAGTTATTGTATGCGTCGATCCTGCTGGCCAGTTAAACGAGGATGGAAGCGTTGATAACGTGTATTGCACTGAATCAATTGTTAGAATTGGCGAGGTACCCGCGTCGCTTCCAATTCCAACGGGTTGAAACGCAATGGTTTCCATCGGGGCAATTGTAAAGGTTGCCTCTGCAGTGTTAGAACTTGTGTCAGTTGCAGTAACAAAGTAAGATCCATAAGAATAAGATGGAATAACGAATGTAACTCCTGAGGGAATCTCTCCGTAAATATTTGCTGTAGTTGTAGCTACGGTTTCTCCTTTGAATGTAATTGTCATCTTGGAGTCGGGTGTAAACCCATTGCCTGAAACTGTGACGTATGTGCCTACTGGACCAATCGAAGGAGAGAGATTGATCGAAGTCGTCGCTGTAGAATCGGGAGTAATGGTTATAGTGGGCGGTTGCTGCACAAGGGACCATAAACCGGAGTTTCCGTTGGTTGAGTATATGGGATTTGCACCGTTAAATGTTGCAGCGATGCCGTACCAGGTTAAGTCTAAAGCTGTTTTGAACGAAACTTGGCCTGCCGAAGTTACAGGATCAAGTTCGATGACTTGAGGGGAAACACCGCTGTTTGCATAAAGTGCCCCTGTGAACGTGCCAGCCATTTTATCAAAAGCGTACAGCTGTTGATTTTCATTGGCCGTGAACATTATCCCCGTTCCTTGCAACCCACTATTAATTATTTCAGTCCATTGATGGGCGTTCCCAGTGTCATAGAAATATGTATTGCTGGTCGAAACATTGGGGACTCCGTTTGCATTGACTCCATTCTCAGTCATAGCTTGCGGTTGACTTATTGTAGTCTTCAGTTGAATTGGACAGATATCGTTGATGGTTCTGGTCTGGGATCCGTTTATGAAAATTAGTCTAAGTTGGTAAGTGAAGTATGTTGCATTTGCTGGAAGTGTAAGCACGATTTGGGTATAAACGTTGGGGCAATTGGTAATTCCGCCGCCCCATTCTGCTTCTCCCTGAACAATATCTCTTACCACTCCATGTTGAATAATGAAACCAAAACCTGACCCATAACCACCAAAATTGGTGTCGATACGCATGAAATTAGCTGTGCTAACGACGCTGCCAACTGTCGACGTTATCGGAGGGATATAACCGTTGCCACTATCTGTGAATTGTAGGCTGAGGAGTCCGTTAGAAAGATATCCATTTCCAGAGTTGTCCTTAGTGAAATATAGGTCTGTGTAGGCTTTTGATGATTGGATTGCCGTGTCACTTCCATTCCACCATAACGTTAATTGTGACATTGAGGGACTTACTTCAAAAACAACCATTTGATTATTGCTAAAGATCGTATAATTACTGCTCAGACCCAATGGAATCATATACCCCGATGACCAATCTTCCACTTGAAATGGAATATCCGAAGTGGAGCCAGTTTGGCATAAATTTATAGAGGATACTGGAACCGGCGGAATTGGTTGCGACTGGGTCGTATTTAGTAGGTCTTGCCCAGACCATAGCATGGTGCCGTTCTGTAATAATTCCACTATAGAGGGTTCGGAAGAGCTTTGCCCTGAAAACGCAAAGTTTAGGTTGTAGCTGTTGAAGGAAGATGCCTCAACCATTATTCCCCTTGAATCCGTTACCTGAACCATAAACGACGAAGATGTTATTCCAGAAGGAAGGTTGATTAAATATGTCCCATTGGTGAAAATCGTTGGAGTCAAACTTGGATTTACTAGCTGCCAGTCTGAAACCGAGTAATTGTAAAAGTAGAAGGCAAAGTTTTGTTGACTTAAACTGGTTAAAGGTTCAGTTAAGTCTTGAGTTACATTTAAGCACACCTGATTTTTGCTTGGTGAATTAAATATTTGAACACCTAAACTGCAAGAAGTGGTGTAATTTACGCCATAGATACTGAGGTCTGCTAGATCATAAACGACCGAAAGCGTGCCTGTGCTGATGCTTGGATTTGAAAACCAAGTGGTGCTTAGCGTCAGGCTCGTCATGTTTATCGATTCTCCCAAAGAGGGATTCATGCTTGAGATGTACTGCAAAGCGCTGTCCATATAAGTCGTCGATTTATCATAAGCATACGTTTGGTTACCTGTCACCTGGAGAATTGAGCCGTAGTAACCTACAGTAAAACCTAAAGCTTTCAACAGAGCTGAGTTTGTTTCATCCGTCGCAGTTAATGTTTGAGGCGTTGGACTTTGACTTGATTCATAGCGGATCGTTGCGTAGACTGCTATTAATGTGCCAGCAAGAACTATCGCCACAAGCAAAGCCGCAATAATCGTGAATTGTCCCCGATTGTTCATTCTATCCGCCTCCAACAGTCCCCAACTGCAGCACTACAAGCCTGTTGCTTCCTGCAGCCGTGTACAGTGAACCATACCTAGCTGGCTGATAATTACACAGGATACCCAGGGCAGCCAGTCTAATATCCGGGATCCTAGTCATTCCGAGCGCAAAGAATCCACCCTCATAATTCGTCACTTCAACGCCGTTTACGTTTGTGGTCACGTAGTGTCTGAAGACGGCGCCAGGATTATAGAGGACCCCGTTTACCGTTGCGTTGTCAAATAGGTAGGTTGTGACATCCAAATTGTACTCTCCCGTTATTGAGAGAGGTAATGCACGTGTAGAAGTCTGACTAGCAGAAGGGTAAAGTCCATAGTAATTACACAAACTTTGGGCTTGGCTGGTCAAGTACACTTCACCTGGTGGTGCACCTGTTAGCCATCCGCCGTTGTTAGTGTAGGGTTGGTTGTCTAGTCCTTCAAGAAAAGCAATGAGTCCTGCTGAACCAACTTGGTACATTCCGTATATACCAAAACCGTTTGGAGTGCCACTTAGCGAGACGGTATTGGTCACGTAATAGAAGGGATATCCCACAATGCTGACCCAAGTCCAGTTGTATAACTGGACCATTTTGCCTAAAGTGAAGTCGTATCCTGCGTAAGTACCGCCCTGATAACCTTGAGTATAATTGAGACCAGAAGGACTGCTAAAACTTGTAGGTATTGGTACGGCTTCACCACAGGTATTGATGACGACTGCATTATCGACGGCTTCTCCTTGAAGGGACTTACCAGATAGTAACTGATTAAGTTGATTGGTGTTTTGCACCATTACAGTATTAGTAAAGTAAGGCGATAGAAGGTTGTACACTGTTTGAGCTAGGCTGGAAGTGGTGTAGCCAGTAATCCACCAACCCTCAGTGTCGCTGCAGTTTAAAATGTATAGAGTTATTGGAGATCCATTTGTGGAAATTTGTTGCGGTGTGGATATGTAGGTTACATTGGATGAGGCTTCTAAGTATGAGGAAGCATCTGTGCTTACGAGATTTGCCGCGTTAGAAATTGAAGCTACACTTGAGTAGAGAGGTGCTCCGTTTGAAGCAGTGTTTACGTTATAGACCGTGAGGTTATAGACCATGTTTGCCGGCAACGATGCGGCGAGCGCAATCTGGAGGTCGCCCCATGCAGTAAGGTTATTCGTTTGGAATGCTGCTGAGCTTAAATCGTAACGCGAGTCGAGTTCTTGAAGAGTAGTATAAGCAAGCTGGTTCAAGTCTACAGGAGATACAGTACTCGGAGATGGAAGAGCAATATAGCTAGAAGTAGCCACATATGCCGCACCCAGAAGAATTATGACTAACAAGACTTCAACTGTACGCATCATATTAGCCCGACTCCGAATAGCTCTGTTCACTCCATAGGGAAAGCTTTGCCTGGTAAGAAACCCCGTTGATTTGCACTTGACGTAAGTCTGTTGCAACCCAACCATGATTGAGTGGAGTTCCTCCGAATATCATGGAAAAACCTAATGCACTAAATCCCCAAGGCATCATAACGACGCCGCTGTTACCAGAGTTATCATACGCTATTACAAGAATACCTGGAGTGTAAGAGCCCATCGAAATTGTCATTGGCGAATTTCCTGGACCCGAAGTGACGCTGCCAGATGGATTTGAACTTCCCAGGGAGGTTTCTTGAATAGCATAGTTTTGGCTTTCCAAAATGAAAGTTGTATTGTAATACAAAGTATTTATACTGGTGGAGGTGTTGGGAACGTCGGCGCTATTTGCCAAAGTTACATTTAGAGTAGAAAGTGGATCAAGGAATGGCACAATACTTTGGGCTCCCACATGGGAAGGCTCATAATAACCTATACCTGTAATTCCATCAAGATAGGAATAAGCTACAAATGCATATGTCAGATTAGGGTTTGGAGAGAAATTCGAGAATGTAACAGAAGCCGAGCCTACGCTATTGGTTTTTACAGTTCCTGTCTGATGAGCTATAGTTTCGAAATCCGGACTGCCTGTGCTTAGAAGCACTGGAATTAGGAGGTAGTTTACGTCAGCATTTGCAAGAGGGAAACCAGTTCCAGTGACGTTCAATGATAAGCTTAACGGGCTCGCTGAAACTTGGGCGATGGAAATGCTCACCGTCGGGGTTAACGACAGTTGAAATCCGTAGATACCGTTTATTCCCATCAGCGTCAATGCAGTAGAATAATTAATCATGTCGCTGTAGGGGTAGAGCAAATAATTGTGGGAGCTAGTTGTTATGTTGCTATAGATTAGGCCTGTTTTTTGATAACTTACTGGAGCTCCTGGTAATGAATCTAGACGCATCACTGAAAAGGGATTGAGTTGATATTGAGTCAATGATGTATCCTGCAGCCCAAAAGCTATTGGAGTACCTGTTGCTGGAATTCCAGGAGTCAACAGCATCGTATCTAATAGGTCACCGCACGCTTTTGCAGTTGATGTGTTACGCTGATAATCTACCGCGGCAGAAAGCGTTTGGTTGAAGAGACCAATGAAGAGCAAAACAGCAAAAAATAACACCACAATTGCAATCAGATGATCTATAGACACGCCTGACACTTTTTTTCCTCCTACGTGCCAAAAGACAGCAAAATTGTGTTGTTGCTATCTTTATATCCGTCAATGCAAGCGCCATTTGAATTACTCGTAAATGTGGAGTTCAACCACTGAACATTTTCTCCCAAAGTGACTGGTGTGGTAGTTGAAATCGTACTCCCCACCAACGTAAGGGTTAGTTCCAAGACTTTTTCAGAGCCAGAACCAGAGACAGAGCTCAAAGTCGCACTCCCAACGTAAGCATAATTTCCAATGTACGGAGGAATGCCAAGATTATTCGTCACCGTTCCAGACGAGACAGATGGGTTGTTTAAGAAGAAATAGAGCTGCTCAATTGAACTGCTTAGATGAGTGCTAGCGTCGCTTAGGGCAAGTGTATTACTGGACGTTGTCCAATAATTCATGAAAAGGCCTGCGGCGAAGGGTAACAGAAATATTTGTAAGATTAAAATTGGAATCAAAATCATGTATTCAATAGTTATATTTGCCATGCGTTACACCTCGTCAGCATTAAGATGCCATCCCTATCGAGACCTCTACCGTGCCGATGTAAAATTCAATTGTGGCTCCAGAAGGTATAGTTACAGTTTGTGAGGTGCTGGCAAAGTTAAAGAATGCAGAATTAAAGCCTGTAGGAGAATTGCTGACAGCGGTGGCGTTAATACGAACTTGGGTAATAGTACCGCCGGGTGTTAAGTTAGTCAGACTATTGCCTGTCAACGTGACAGATTGCGAAAGATATGGATTTTCTCCACCAACAAGACATGGTAAATAAAACGTATAATAGCTCACCCCTGTGACTAGGTCTGAATTGAGCACTCTAACAGTTGGAACTGCAACTATTCTCGCATAACTTCCATCCTGCATGGGGATCTTTTGCATTGCAAATACTTGACAAACTGGCGCAGAAGCGTTCCACTGCAAAAATGAACCGCTGTTAGAGGGAATTATTCTACTGAAATAGTTATTACCTAAGTTGTAATCGCCTACTGGCATGTTGAACACTATCATGCCAGTTGTAGAGCTGTAGAGAGTTTTCCACGAAATTCCATTGTAGATTTGGATTGTATAGTCAAGAACGTTGGGCTCGAATTTTACTTGCCCATAACTGGCTGTGTAATCAACTGTTTCTGTTCGTCCAATTGTCCATGCCACATTATCTATCTGCAAGCCAGTTGATTGCATAAATTGCTTATTTGCGCTAAACTCATCGCCAGCTATCTGATTAGTTAGACTGCCGTTTGCATAAGTTACAGCCACAAGAACCAACACTACAATAGCCGCTGTCATAATCACAGTGGAAATTGCAGGGCTAATTGCACGTTTATCTTTTCGCATGCTTCTTTTGGCTTGACTACACACGCGTTTTATGCTCCTTCTAAATTTTTACGAACATAGGTATGAGTTTTGCAGCTAAACAGGCAATTATAACAAGGATGGCTGAATGTTTGAATCCGGCAGAGATTGATTCTTCACTTATTTTTCCTGCTACGATTCCAATGATATAACTGTTGAAGATAACTGCGGTCATGAATATCGTTGTCATCATGCCTTTGCTTGCTACAGATGCTGCGGTTGAGACGCTTGAGGATGTTACGCCGAAGCCTGTGGTAAAACTCATCATCATGACAGTTGTTGCCACAAGCAAAATTGACGCTAAATAGGGCATCATTACGTAGGG
>Ga0326728_10012235_pt1 | contig 19150 bp, 14 predicted proteins | sample MB3enrmetagenome_FD_207602 | JGI IMG/M metagenome (GOLD analysis project Ga0326728, IMG submission 207602) | Lab enriched peat soil microbial communities from McLean, Ithaca, NY, United States - MB31MN | ecosystem: Environmental > Terrestrial > Soil > Wetlands > Peat | place: USA: New York... | reverse complement strand
CCGGGCGGAAACCAAAGTGATCGTCGAGGTAAGCCTCACTCCACCGGGCAAAACTTGAAATCGCCTCCATCCTCCATTCAGGCGGGCTTGCCAGTATCCGGTTGTCGGCATCTTCGAATTCCTCGTATATTTTGTAATGCATTTGGACCGCCGGCGCCCACAGGATTGCCAGGAAAAACACAATCAGGATGACAAGCGGATTTTTCATTATGGCCGGCCCCTCAAAATCTAAAATATATGAAAGCCTTGTGAGTGCCCCCCGCCAAAGAGAGTATGGAGACAAAAAAGACAAAGCTCAAAAAGAAAGCGTAGGGAACATAGAAACCTGCGGCACGGTATCCCCGGGATGACGCCGACCCAACCGGCCGGCGCGCTGCCAGCATTTTGATCCAGGATGACGCGGGAAGGCAAAGTAATACCGCCACGGCAAATACGGCAAAGACTTCATTATTGAAATATACAGCGAAATGTCCGGTGCGTACGTTTCCGCAATGGAGGCCAAACATGGTCTTCAGGTATGTGAACGCGAAGGAAACGCTGTCTGCCCTGAAGAACACCCACCCGATTATTACGACCGCCATCAGGTAAAGGTGCCTCAAAGCTCGCGGGGCGCGCTCCATGAGCACTCCAAACCGCGTCCTTTCCAGAAACAGAAAGATGCCGTACCACGCGCCCCAAATAATGAAAGTCCAGTTTGCTCCATGCCACAGTCCACAGAGGAGGAACACGCAAAGCAGGTTAAGACAGGTCCTTTCAGGAGAACGCCGGTCTCCCCCGAGCGGAATATAAAGGTAGTCTTTAAACCAAAGCGAAAGAGAAATGTGCCATCTGCGCCAGAATTCCCGGACGGACTGAGAAATATAAGGAAAATTGAAATTTTCGGGAAATTCAAAACCAAACATTTTGCCGAGGCCTATCGCCATGTCGGAATATCCGGAGAAATCGAAATAGATCTCGAGAGTATAGCAAAGAACGCCTGCCCATGCGCTGTAGGGCGCAAGGTTTTCGGGTCTGAGCCCGAAAGCGGCGTCAGCCGCCACCCCGAGAGGATTTGCCAACAGAACCTTTTTGGCAAGTCCCGTTATGAATCGTTCGATCCCGCAAGCAAAGCCGGCAACCGTGACAAGCGGGCGGTCAAGTTGATGGGCGGCTGCCCGGTACCGCCAGATAGGTCCAGCCAAAACTTTCGGAAAGGCCGCCATATATATGGCTAAGGCTCCAGGATTCCTCTGAACCGGAGCGTCGCCGCGATATATGTCAACCAGGTAGGAAATTGCGTGAAAGGTAAAAAATGATATCCCAAGAGGCGCGTAGACCCCAAACGCATGAAATTGCGGCATACCGAGCCGATTTAGGAGAAGGTCAACGTTTATGACAAGGAAATTCGTGTATTTGAATAAAGCCAAAAACAGCAGGTTGAATGCCAACCCGAAAGAAAGAAGAGCCTTTTTTGCATCGACCCTTCCTCCGAAAACTCTCAGTGCGCCGTCCAGCCGCCCGATCCACAATCCAAAAAGATAGTTGAAGAAGATAGACGCGAAGAGTGCAAGAATATATCCGCCCTGGCTCCAGGCATAAAAGACAAAGCAGGAGATCACGAATAAGAAGCTGCGCCATTTCGGAAACGGCGGCAAATAGAGCGTCAAAACGATGGGGAGAAAAAAGAAAAGAAAGGTTACGGAGCTAAAAAGCATCGGAAAAGTCCACCAGCCAAGCTGGAAACAGGAAGCACGAAAAAACCCTCGGCACACGGGATATTTTCTCCACGCCGCCGCCTATCCCTTCCCGTGTCAAATCGTTCGGATCGAGTTTATACGAGGTCCCAATCGGAATCCAGTCCGCATTTGACAAATCGAGCGCCTTGACCTTATTTAAAGGGGATGCAGATCGAGTCGCTTACCCACCAGGGCCTTCTCAGAGAAAATAACGAAGACCGGCACATGGTCAACATCCTGGATTATGACCGCGCCCTCCTGGTCATTGCCGACGGGATGGGCGGACACGCGGCAGGCGAAGTGGCTGCCCAGCTTGCCCTGGATAGTTTCGAAGGCTTCAGGCCGCGCGGCCCTGATCTCGGCGCCGAACTCCTCGGCCACATGGATAAAGCTCAAAACACTATCATGCTGAGATCACTGGCGGTCCCTTCCTTTAGAGGGATGGGCACCACGCTGACCGCAGTATTTGTCTCCGGCAGGTCCGCCTGCTGGGTACACGTGGGCGATACCCGGATATACCACTATCACCAAGGTTCACTCACTCGGATAACCGAAGACCACACGGTAGCGGGCATGCTCTTGAAAAGGGGTGAAATAAGCAAAGAACAGGCTCGGACTCATCCGTACGCCAGTATTTTGACAAAATGTATTGGATGCGAGCCTCACGAGGCGGATTCAGGTGTTTTTGACCTGGCTGAAGGCGACTTTATCCTGCTCTCTTCCGACGGACTCCACGACCTTATGACGGATGAACAAATCGCTGAGGTTATATCCGCGGATACCTCAATAAAAGAAAAACTCCACTCCATGATATCTGCGTGCCTCGAAGCCGGAGGCAGGGACAACATAACGGCTGTGATGGCCAAAATTTGAAATTGTTCTTGGTCATGAGTTTCTAGCGTCCTCTTACGAAAAGTTCGTCGGGGCTGGAAGCCCCTCCTACAAAAAACTACTAACTTTTCATGGTTTCCAGGATGTCCCGGAGGGACGTGAGCAACTGCTTCGAAAAGTTCGTCGGGGCTGGAAGCCCCTCCAAAAAATTACGAACTTTTCGAAGAGGACACTAGCGCTGCGTCGCCGCAGACTCAACTTCCCGCAATAACCTTGGGAACGGGCTTGCACGCCGATGCGTGCAAGGCGCAGTCGGAACGGTATTGAGCTAAAACCGAAGGCGCCGATTCCAGTGATGGCACTATAAGGACGGGCGTTCCAGGGGTAGCCCAATCGAACAGTTCCATCGCGGGAAAGATCGGCAGGTTTACGCAGCCGTGCGAACAATGCCCGTTCGCTATGTCTCCCGCGTGTATCCAGACGGTTTCATATATCCTCAGCGCCCACGGCATTGGCGCAGGCTCCCCGAAAGCATTCGGATAGCTCCTCGATACATGGTTCAGGTCCTTTTGCTTTACGGCGTAAAGCCCTTCCCTGGTAGCGCCCTCAACCTTGCCGACGCAGATATATGTGTTGCCTACGAGCCTGCCTCTTTCATACCAGCCGATGTGCGGCAAATCCTTTACGATCAGAATGAACCTCGGGAGATCGGCCACTTCGGGGATGTATTTTTGAAGAGGCGTCCAGTTCTTGAATGCGGAAAAATCGTTTGGGACTCTTATAGTTTTTCCGTTCCGGATATCCTGCGCTATGTAATCGAAATCCCTGGCGTTCAGTTTGGCAAGTATTCTCAAAGCGGCATCCGGACTTAGATCCATGTCATTTGCAGACAGACTTTCAAGTTCTCTTTCAGTTATCACCCTCCAGGTCCAGCTCACATTCTCCTTTCGGCTCCCGCCGTCATAGGCGGACACCGCTCCGGACCCGAGCCCGGTGAGCATATACAGCAACGACGATATGACACATGACACGACCAACGCGCGACTCTTCACTCCAGCCCCTCCTGCCTTTCAAATCATCCTTTGCGCCATCAAAACCAAAGCCTGGTTCACGTTTGCGCTCAGATCGCCGGCCCTCTTGGCCGTCTTCCGAAGAGCAGCGAAACAATGAAGAAAACGAGAAAAAGGATAAAAAGAACCTGCGCAATCCAAGCGGAAGTCCCGGCGATCCCCCCGAAACCAAAAATGCCGGCAAGGATCGCTATCACTAGAAACATCAATGCCCATGAAAGAAACATCCCATATTCTCCTTTGACCTATTATCACCCAGCATTCAGTCAAGTCCCGAAGGGCAATCCCATGCTGAAGGCATTTCTTTCCAGATAGAAAAACCTATAGTTTTCATTACTTATTATCATTTAAGACTCTTTATTGCATAGTCAATCAAGTCGCCGGACACTCGATGAGGCTTTTCGCTGGTGGGAAGTTCGTCGAATTGCGTCAATAAAACGACCGGCTTAACTATAATATTTCCGGTAGAGCGCACGCTCGTCGCGGCCCAAGACGGATAGCAGGAAAGTCGAATGATTTTGAAGGCAAGCTTTTAGAACCCCTTTGCGAAAGTACCTCTCCGAGGAAGAATAGACCGGGACCGGAAGCATCGAGACGATACGGCCGGGACCGCCCATCCTATGCAGTTTGGATACAAGCTCTACATCTTCCATCAGGTACCTTCGTCCGAAACCGCCGATCCTTTCAAAAAGCTCTCTTCTGCAAAAAAAACCCTGGTCGCCGTACGGGAGCTTGAACAGGACGGTTCTCAGATTGGCCCATGAGGCAATGGCGGCGAGCGCGCGATTCGACGGGACGAAACGCAGCTTGAAGCAGCCAAGCGCCTCAGGCTTGTCGCGGCACGCCCTCCGGATCAGATAGGCAAACTCTGGAGGTGGTATCGTATCATCATGCAGGAAGAAAAGAATCGTATTCCTGGAGAGCATTGCTCCGATGTTTTGCTGGATGCCGCGTCCGACCCCCGCATTCACGACCGTAAGCGAAGGCGATATCCTCTGCAGAGCGGTCTTTTCCACCGCCGATCCTGTCACTACTACTATTTCGTCTCCAGGCCAGAGCGAATTCTCAACGTATGTAAGCAAGGGCGATAGTTTATGGGCCGCGCTCAAAGTCGGAATGATTACGGAGATGGAGGAGGCGAACAGAAAATCGCTTTCCAGCCTTTCCAAATCCCGCATGCAGTCGACATCGTTTCTTTCGGCGGCGGGGCGAACGCAAAACCCACCGGCTTCGAGCGCCCGCGCAGTTCTTGAAAATACATCGCTCGTACCCCACACACCAAAGTGCAAAGCAGAGTCGAGCGGACGGTCGGCGCCGATTAAATAAAAACCGCCGTCGGCTGCCGGACCAAGCACGGCGACTTTATTCCCTATGTCTTTGAATGCCCGTTCCAGGTCCGTTGCCTGGATATCCGCCAGGTCGGTCCCGATAAGAACCACCTTATCGGCGCCTGTTGCGAAGGCGGACCGAAGAGCGTTCGCCATCCGCGTACCGAGATGCTCTCCATCCTGGGAACGAAATTCCCACGGACCGCGGAATTTCGCCTTGAATTTCTCCACGGGATTTTCCGGCGTGTGGAAAATTATTATGCGAGTTGCGGGAGATCTTCGTGTGAAGTCGCAGACGAGGCCCAGCGTCCTTCGGATAAGCTTCTCATATACCTCCGCCGCCCTTGCAGGTCCGACCTCTTCCGAAAGCCGCCTTTTCACCCTTCCAGCTTCCGGATATCTCAAAAAGATCAGCAGCGCATTCTCGTTCAATGCAAATCCAAAAGGCTATTCACCCCGCCCGCTCCCCGAAAGGAGAGGGAGTTTTTTCCGCCTGCCGCGCCTTGATTCCAGCTCCACTTGGTTACTGAACTATGACAATCCCCGCAAGAGTCCCTTTTGGAACGTCTTGCGCTTTGGCGCCGCTCCCTATTGGATAGATGTCCCAACCGGCCAGAGCAACCATTTTGTAAACATCGATTCCAACCGCTTCCATCGAAGGTCTGGATTTCAGGGGAAACCTGCATGCCAGGCCCTTCATCGCCTGGCAGTCAGGCAGCTGGCCGCAAAAGGTGTGTCTACAGGAACCTGCTGCAAATCCGAAAGCCAGATAGTGTCCGTCATAGAAGGCTGCCGATTCTATGTCCGACACCATTGTATAGACCTGCTGATACGCCTCCACTCTTTCCTTTATTGACGCCTTGTCCCTGATGATAACCTCCGCAGGCACATCCTTTATAAAGAAAACGGCCCACTCGTACTTGCTCAGAAGCTCCCTCAACTCTGCGGGTTTCATGGTGTTCGGCGGACATTGGGCGCCTGCGCCATATCCGAAACATCGAGGTATACGGCATTTCATGGGAACCCGTTCGTCAACCGGGATCTGTTCCGCCCTGACTATGCTGGCGTTGGATGCGCCCATATCAAGGGCTTTTTGCCTGTAGCTTTCAAGGTCCGCTGCCAATTGAGCCTCATGCATATCAACCCTGATCTTTTTCGCCATCGCCATTGAGAAGTCCCTTTCTTTCGTTTATTTCCAGAAAATCCTGCTGTGTTTTCCTGCTGCGCCATTATTTTCAAGCCGCAGGGGCCGCGAAGACTTCTTTGCCCCTGCCGACCACACGCGCCACGATAGTGATCGCCACTGCCACAGCCAGCGCAACGGCAAGATACACTGCTCCGCTCGAAATATCGGGTTTTGCCGCGGCCGTTGCGACCGCACCGGCTGCTGCGCCTTTTGCATACGCCGGTACGATCCATCTGATCACGTAGGCCTGCAGATAGGCCAATACTCCAATGAATGCGGTCAGGATTATGGAGTGTTTAAGGGTAAACCTGAAAATATCGCCCTCGCGTCCGATGAGATTGGTGGCAGCTGTCGCCACTGCTATGGACTGCGGAGAAACCATCTTTCCGCAAACGCCTCCCGAACTGTTTGCAGCGACGGTGATCACGGGGTCGATCCCGATCTTCGATGCGGTAACCTCCTGGAGTTTTCCGAAAAGAGCGTTGGTCGACGTGTCCGATCCCGTCACGAAGACGCCGATCCAGCCAAGAAATGCGGCAAAGAACGGAAAGACCTTGCCGGTCGCGGCAAAAGCCTGGCCAAGGGTAATTGCCATGCCGGAAAAGTTCATAATGTATGCAAAACCGAGGATTGTGGAGATAGTGACAAGTGCCCACCGCAGAGTCTTGAGAGTGCTTGCCGCGACCTCCCATACGGTTCTAAGCGACGCGCCCATCACCGGAATGGAAAAGATGCCCGCAAGAAGAATCGCAGTGCCGGCAGCGCTTAGAAGGTTGAAGGAATAAACGGCGGCCATGGGTTTTCCGTCGCGTATAACCATGTTGTGGAGACCCTGCACAGGGAACTTGAATAAAGTGTAGTAATCGAGGAAACCCTTTATGGAACTGATCCCCCATGCGGCGACAAAAATTGAGAGCAAAAGAAAAGGCGCCCATGCCCGGAACACCTGTCCCCCGCTATACTTCAGTTTTTCCCGGCCTTGTGAAGCGGCTTCGTGTTCAAATCTCCAACTCTCCTTCGGATGCCGGAATTTGAGAAAGGCTACTGTGCATACGATCGAGACGAGCGACGCCAGAATATCGGGGAGCATCGGTCCCAGGTAATTGGAGGCCAGAAATTGCGTAACGGCGAAGGAGCCGCCGCTGACGAGCGCCGCGGGCCATACCTCGAGGCCTTTTTTCCAGCCGCTCATTACAATGACAAGATAAAGCGGAACCAGTACGCTAAGGAAGGGAAGAGTACGCCCAACCATCTTGCTGATTGCCATTGTATCGACTCCGGAAACCTGTCCGGCAACGATTATGGGAATTCCGATGGCGCCATAAGCAACCGGAGCCGTATTTGCCAGCAGGCATATGCCTGCCGCATATAGAGGCACGAACCCGAGACCCGCAAGCATTGCAGCGGAGATGGCGACGGGGGTTCCGAACCCGGCTGCTCCTTCCAGGAACGCGCCAAAGGAAAACGCGATCAACAGGGCCTGCATGCGCCTGTCATCCGATATTGAAGCGAGAGAATTCTTTATGATTTCAAACTGGCCTGTCTTAACGGACAGGTTATAGATGAATACGGCGGTCACAACGATCCAGGCGACCGGCCATAGCCCGAACAGCATGCCGTTAACGGTGGCGAGCAACGCATAGTTTGCCGGCATGCCGTAGCCTGCGATCGCGATGAGTATGGCGAGGCACACGGCGCTGATCGCGGCCCAGTGCCCCTTCATCCGCTTTACGGCAAGCGCCCAGAAGAGGTAGAAAATAGGCAGGGCGGCCATGAAAGCAGATAGACCAAGATTCTTTAACGGGTCCGTGGCAATTGTCCATGTCATAATACCGTCTCCTGAAAGTAAAATGGTAAGACCACGATAATAAGGCCGCTTTATACCAGAGCCGATCTGGTGCTGTCAAGTGAAAATAATCCAACATATCACTGACTTTGGGCTTGACACCACACCTCTGAAATTCGTATTATGGGGGGACGTCAAATCTGTGAAGAACGATTCGACCGCAGGGTTGTTAAAAATGGTAAAACCACATTCAGGCCCGCAACCAGGTGAGGTACAATCATGGGCGCAAACGCTCTGAAAAAAGAATTCGAAACGGTCCTGGGTAAGGACAACGTCTTTGACGATATGACGGACTTACACGCATATTCCTATGACGCCGCCGTCCTCCCGTCTTCCCTGCCTTCTTTCGTCCTGCGGCCCACTACCGGAGAGGCCCTCGGGAAGGCCGTACGCATATGCAATGAAAATTCCCTGCCGCTCACCGTGCGAGGAGCCGGGACCAATCTCAGCGGAGGCGCCATCCCCAAACCCGGGGGCGTCGTGGTGCTTACAAACGCTTTGGACAAAATTCTCCAGATCAATGAGGAGGACCTCTACGCGGTTGTCCAGCCGGGGGTGATTACGGCCAAATTCGCCGCAGCCGTTGAGGCAAAAGGACTTTTCTATCCCCCCGATCCCGGCAGCCAGGCAGTCTCCACACTGGGCGGCAACGTCGCGGAAAATGCCGGGGGATTGCGTGGATTGCGCTACGGAGTTACACGCGATTACGTCATGGGACTGGAGTTTTTCGATGCGGCCGGTGAAACGGTAAAAGCAGGAGCACGGACGGTCAAATGCGTAACGGGCTACAATCTGGGAGGACTCCTTGTCGGTTCGGAAGGGACCCTCGGCGTTTTCAACCAGATAATTCTCAAGCTCATACCCCCTCCAGCCGCACAAAAAGCGATGATGGCGGTTTTTTCCGATGTATCCGGCGCATCCGAAACAGTTTCTGCGATAATCGCAAACAGGGTGGTGCCCGTTACACTCGAATTTATGGACAACTTCACGATCAGGGCCGTCGAAGATTTCAGCCACGCCGGACTGCCTGTGGACGCTGCGGCGCTGTTGCTCATCGAAGTTGACGGCCATCCTGCGCAAGTCGAGGATGATGCCGCCAAAGTCGAATCCATCTGCCGCCGGATGGGCGCAATACAAATTCATGTGGCGAAGGACGCGGCGGAGCGCGACAAAGTTTGGGAAGCTCGCCGTGCGGCGCTTTCGGCGCTTTCCCGCATAAGGCCGACTACGGTGCTCGAAGACGCCACGGTGCCGCGCAGCGCCGTGCCGGCGATGATCCGCTCCATTGAGGAAATCAGCCGCAAATATGAGTTGTCCATCGGGACTTTTGGTCATGCCGGGGACGGGAATCTTCACCCGACGATCTTGACCGACCGCCGCGACAACTCGGAGTGGCTGAGGGTGGAAAGAGCGATTGACGACATTTTCGAAACAGCGCTCTCCCTTGGGGGCACTCTTTCAGGCGAACATGGGATAGGGACGGCCAAGTCGAAATACCTGGAAAAAGAAACGGGCGCAGCCGCCATCATGTATTCTCGCCGTATAAAAGCCGCCCTGGACCCCAAAAACATACTCAACCCCGGCAAGATTATCGGAGAATAGACATGCACGACATGAGTAAACTTGCCGCTCTCGTCAAAGAACTTGAAGACCAGCTTATTGGGTGCATGCGGTGCGGAATGTGCCAGGCGTTCTGCCCTGTTTTTGCCGAAACGGGGCGAGAGGTCGATGTAGCCCGAGGTAAGCTGGCGCTGATCGAGGGGTTGGTTCAGGAAATGTTTAAAGATCCGCACGGCGTGAATCGGCACCTGTCGCACTGTCTGCTCTGCGGCTCATGCGCATCCAACTGTCCCAGCGGCGTTAAAGCACTCGATATCTTCATAAAGGCCCGCGTCATCCTGGCCGGCTATATGGGGCTGCGCCCGGTAAAAAGATTAATCTTCAGGGGCATGCTTTCACACCCGGCATTTTTCGACCGTCTGGTTAAATCGGCGGCCGGAGTACAGGAGTTCTTCGTAACACCGGCAGATGAATTTCTTGGCACATCGTGCGCACGTTTCTCCTTTCCATTTGCAGATCGTCACCTCAAGACTCTTGCGCCCGTCTCCTTCCGGGCAAGCATCGGCCCTTACGACACAAAACGGTCTTCGGGATTGAAAGTTCTTTTTTATGTGGGTTGCGTGATCGACAAAATATATCCGAACGTCGGCCGGGCGGTCTTGAGCGCCCTTGAACATAACGGAGTCGGAGTTTTCGTTCCCGGCGAACAAGGCTGCTGCGGCATACCGGCGCTTTCATCGGGCGATCTCAGGACTTTCGGAAAGCTTGTCCGCTACAATCTGGATAGATTCAGAACCGCTGACTTCGACTACCTGGTGACTGCCTGTGCGACTTGCACGTCAACCATCAAGAAACTCTGGCCGATGTTTGCCGGCGATATGAGCGAGCATGAAAGATCGGAAGTGAATCGACTTGCCGAAAAGACCCTCGACATAAGCGAGTTTCTGGTTGACAAGTCCGGCGTTGGCACAGCAGTTACATCACGCGTCGGAGAACAGGGTCTCATCAGTTATCACGATCCCTGTCATTTGAAGAAATCGCTCGGGATATCGGCGCAGCCTCGCAGGCTGCTCTCAGCCAACTCCCGCTACATTTTCAAGGAAATGAACGAAGCGGACAGGTGCTGTGGTTGCGGGGGAAGTTTCAGCCTCTCTTATTATGACGTCTCGGCGTCCATTGCCAGGCGCAAGCGCGACGCAATCCTGGAATCGGGATGTTCCACGGTCGCGACCAGCTGCCCGGCATGCATGCTTCACATTACCGATATGCTCTCTCAGGCAAGTAAGCCTGTCCAGGTAAAACACGCCGTTGAGATTTATGCTGAATCACTGGAGTGATGTTCGATGCTGACACCCGTTAAACCGAAGCGCGTCTCCGACCTGGTTTTCGAACAGTTGCGCGACCTCATTTTCAAAGGACAAATCAAGCCCGGAGAGCAGTTGATGACCGAGCGCGAACTTGCCGAGAACCTGAGCGTAAGCCGCCCCACGGTAAGAGAGGCCATACACCGGCTGGTTGCTCTAAGGCTGCTTGAACACAGGCAGGGACAGGGCACCTTTGTCGTTACGCCCGCCGACACCGACAATAGGCTCGGCGTGCCTCAGCACCTTGATGTAAGGCTGGCAGACCTCCTCGAGGTCAGACTGGGACTCGAGTGCAACGCGGTGATGATGGCCGCGCGCAGGGCGACCGAGGAAGACATACGCGATATGGAGAAAAGCGTGCGCGAGATGGAAGCCCAGATTCACGCGGGAGGGCTGGGAAGCGACGCCGACGTCACATTTCACATGGCCCTGTCTTACGCTACGAAGAACATGGTCCAGATACACATAATGAAGAACTTCTACGACCTGCTTTTCTACGGGATCAGGTCCAGTCTCCAGTGCCTTTATATGGAACCGGCCACTCTCAAAATTATCACCCGGCAGCACCATCACATCCTTAAGGCGGTTCGCGAGCGGGACCCCGAAGCGGCTTACAGCGCAATGCGGGAGCATATCACTTTCGTTCTGGATTTCGTCCGTGAAAAAAACGTCTCGTGATCAGGGGTCCTCTTTCGGCTTTTCATCGATAAGAGGACTCTAAAGGGAATCATTCCCCCGCTATTTTCCGTTAATTCAATTTTGAATGTGATTCCGTATTGGCCGTTCCGGAAGGCGCCAGCACGTGGATAGGCTCCATAACGCCCGGCTTCGCAACGAAATTCTTCATCCGCTCGCGCAGCGTCCTGTTTACCCGATAGCCTCTTGCCGCAAGCAGGCGACCGTCCTTAAGGAAAACATCCGCATCGAGGATCATTCCATCCTTTAACTCGTCGGACGGAACCTCCGCCATGTTATAGCCCGGTTCCACACCAAGCACCGTCTGCATTGCAGCAAGCACATAGGGGTCGTATCGACCCTTCCTCGACGCCATTATTCCCAGCGCTTCACCGTCCGGTACGTCGCATGCCTGGAGCATATCAAAATCGATAACCGCTTTAAGGATCAGGGCTCCCAGCAGAACCCCTTCATCCAGCAACGGCTCCGTAGCGTCAAAGCTCCTCTCCTGGTTGGCGACGATCTTGGCTACAATCTCCATTCTGGGGATATTGGAGAGCAGGTCCGACCCGATGGAAGGATGCATGGCAAAAAGCTGCTCTTCTTCCCCGGTTAACGCCTCCCCGCTGTAGAGCTTTCTTAGGGCTTCCTCAGGCAGTATCACGCATCCGATCTGTGAAAGATAGGCTGCCGTTTCGATTTGCCACAGGTTGGCCACTTCCATGACCCTGGCGACTTTCTTTACGAACCGGGTGATCCTGGCAGCCCTGCCGAAAGCTTGCGGGTTGGTTAGCTCGAGGATCCCTATGAGCACCTTCAGGCTGCCCCGCAGGGTCTTGTTGAGCAGCTCATGCTCGGCGCTAATCAACTGATACTGCCGGGTTCCCGCAACGAGGGCTTTGCCAAGAGTTTCCGGATCGCACGGCTTGGTCAGGAAGCGAAAAATGTGTCCCTCGTTGACGGCATCGACTGCCGCCTGCAACGCGGCGTGCCCCGTGAGCATGATACGCACGCTGTCAGGGGCCATCAGCCGCACGCGGTGAAGGAACTGAATGCCGTCCATTCCCGGCATGCGCAGATCGGAGACGATCACCGCAAAAGGGCCTTTATCCGCTACCACCTCAAGACCCTGTTCGCCGCCCAAAGCCGTTTCGACCTCGAAAGCCTTTCTCAACTGCCGTCGAAATCCGGCAAGAATATTGGGATCGTCATCAACGAAGAGAATTTTTGCAGGCATTTGTTTCTCCACCCGTTGCACGGCAATAGGAACCGAGCTGCAATCCCGCGATACGATCGATCATTCCAACCTTGGATAGATATTCGAGGTCGAAGTTCCAGGCATCGTTGAGGTTAGCGGGATTATTCCTGTGTTCCAATCCGTTTGCCAGGTGCACGATGGTTAATGTAGTCAAGTTCCCATTGGCGTACTCGCCCGGCTGATGATGGAACGCGATCGCATCGACGATAGACTCGGAAAATCCCCATATCCCGAGCAGATACGCTCCGACCTGAGCATGAGTGGTCCCAAGCGCTTCCTGCTCGGCTTTAATGAGAGAAGAACCGGTTGCGGCGGCATCTTCCACGATTTCTTCACAAGCCGAAGGCAGTTTCTCCAATAGAATCAATTTGCCCAGATCGTGCATCAGTCCCGCCAAAAAGCAGTCGTCAATCTCGGCTTGCTCCCGCCCGAGGCTTTCGGCCGTGTCTTTGGCGAGAAAACCGGTCGCAACGCTATGCTCCCACAGGTTTGCGATAGTGCAGTAGCCTGGAAAATCCGATCCGGAAAACTCCGAAAAGATCTTCACGCCGAGCACCAATGCTTTGAGCGTCTCCAGCCCTATCAGCGCAGCCGCCCGGGAGGGATTGGAAACATGCACGGGATGTCCGAAAAAGGAAGAGTTTACAAGCTGCAGCACCTTGGCCGACATAGCCACGTCTTTTGATATGATTTCCCCGACTCTTGAGATCGAGCTCTCCTGTGAGTTCATCTCCTCCATTATTTCTGCATAGAGCGAGGGCAGGCTCGGCAGGGATTCTATGGCGGAGACCAGGCTTATGAGTGAATCGCTGTTCAACAGATGCCGCATTGCACACGCGCGACTCACAGTGGACTTGAGCGCCTCCGCATCACACGGCTTGGAAAGGTATTGATGTACGGGTCCTATGGAGTGGAGGATCTTCTCTTTAGCCGAATGCCCCGAGAGTATAATTCTCACGACATTGGGATGCCTTTCTTTCACCTCGTTCAGTAACTGACCTCCATCCATGCCGGGCATCCGCATGTCGGTCACTATCACATCGAATGAACCTTTTTCCAGGATTTCAAGTGCTTCCGGGCCGCTTGAGGCAAATGTCATCTGCCATTCATGGCGCATCGCGCGGAGCATTCTATGGAGACCGTCAAGCACCATGGCCTCATCGTCTACGAAAAGGATATTCTTCATTGCGCCGCCTTAAGTGAGCCTGTGCTTTGAACGGGCAATCTGATAATGAAAGTTGAGCCTTTCCCCACCTCGGTTTCAAAATCGATTGTCCCTCCGTGTTTATCCACGATGACCGAACGCGAAATCGCCAGACCCTGGCCCGTCCCCTTTCCTACTTCCTTGGTCGTAAAGAACGGATCGAAGACTTTGGATCTGATGTTCTCAGGAATACCCATACCCGTATCGCCAATGCGAATTTCAACAAAATCTCCCATGGCCCGAGTGCTGACCGAGATCTTTCCCTTCTGCCCGTCGCCGTTTCCGTTCTTTTCGGCAATCGCATGAGCGGCATTGATGATCATGTTGAGGACCGCCTGATTGAACTCTCCCGGCAGGCATGCGACATGAGGCAAAGACTGGTCCAGATCGGTTTCCATCTCGGCGACATACTTCCATTCATTCCGCGCAACCGTGATGGTGCTCTCGATAGCCTTGTTGAGATCGATCTCTTTTTTGTCGTCTCCGCCCGGATGGGAGAATTCCTTCATGGCCAGCACGATCCTGCTTATGCGCTCCATTCCTTCGAGTGACTGCCGGATTGCTTTCGGAGCTTCCTCTTTTACGTATTCGAAGTCGACCTCCTCTGCGGCTTTCTCAATCCTTTGGACCAGGTCTTCCACCAGACCGTCGGACTTAACGCGACCGATAAGCTCATTGTAGAGATCGTGGATGCGTTCCAGATCGCCGTAAGAGTCCTGGAGAAAACGGATGTTATCTCCCACGTATTGGGCGGGTGTATTGATTTCATGCGCAATGCCGGCGGCAAGCTGCCCTATGGACTCGAGCTTTTGAGCCTGGACCAGTTGGCTTTCAAGGATCCTTCGCTCCGTAATGTCCGATCCCGACAGAAGCATGCCGGCAGGTCTTTCTCCCGCGCCGTCGAACGGAGTGAATGTGACTTCCAGAAAACCTTCCTTGCCGTTGGTCTGCGTGAAGCGAATGTTATGGAGCTTCGTAGACGTGTCTCCAAGCTTGCAGACGGAGACGGCCTCCAAAATCTTCTCCCAGTTCCAGCGAATGCCGCACCGCTCGAAAGGCCTGCCAAGGGCCGCGTTGCTGCCGATGCCGAAGGTTGTTTCCGCGGCGTTGTTCCATCTCGTTACCCTGTTCTCCGGGGTCAAACCGATCAGAAACGACGGGATGGCGCCAAGCACTTGCTCCATCTCTGAGTAGGTCTGCTGCAGTTGTTCTTCAGCTTTTCTAATTTTGCTGATATCCCTTCCCAGGTTTATGATCTTGACTATTTTCCCCTGCTCGTCCTTTACGGGCACCAGTCTCACCTCATATACAGTGCCCATCGGCGTCACGTTAATCGAAGTCCTTGGCTCACCCGAAGCCAGGCAGTCCGGGGCAGGGCAACTGCTGCAACGTTCCGTGAAGCCGTACAGCGCCTCATAGCAGTGCTGCCCGACGACGGCTGCGGGTTGACTCTCCTTTCCGGCTACAGCCAGGTACGCGCGATTCGCCCAAATAGCCTTCATATCGGGCGTAAGCAGCACCACGATGTCGGGAATCGCGTCCAGCAGAGCTTGAAACTCCTGGTATAAACTTCTGTATCGCTTCTCACTCTCCCGGTAAGTGGCCTCGGATTCTCTGAGAGATTCTTCTATCGAGATGCGCCGCTTCACCTCTTTCCGAAGCTCTTCGTTGGCTTTCTTGAGGGGACTCAGGTCCCTGGCGCCTGAAACGCTGCCTATGACCCTGCCGGCGCTGTCCTTTAGAAGAGTGATGGAAACGTCGACGGCAACGATTTCTCCGTTTTTCTTTACCATGTCGATGAGGTAATTTTTGACGAGACCGTAGCGCCTCAAGTCGGCAAGCATCCTCGCGAGCTCTTCTTTATCCCGATACAGCTCGAAGGCTTTTTTATTCCGCAGTTCGTCCGACGAATACCCAATGGTCTCGGCTGCAGCTCTGCTCCATTTGATGAATTTGCCATGTTCATCGACTATTGTGATGATGTCGGGCGAGTTATTGAAGACGTTTTCAAGATAGCTGTTGGTTGCGGCCAGGTCGGCGGTCCGTTCGGCCACCTTGGCCTCCAATAGATCGTAAGCCTCATCCCACGCCCGATGAAGCTCGATTTCCATTCTCTTGCGTTCAGAAACATCCTTGATCAAGCAAATGATGACCTCGCCGCCCCTCGTCCGCGTCAAAGTTCCGTTAACCTCGACACGAATCGCTTTGCCATCCTTGTCCACGTAATCGATCTCGAGGTCCCGCACTTTGCCCTGAACCAGGCATCTGGCGATTTCTTCGGCGTTTCTTTCCAGATCATACGATGCCGTCCATTCCAGTACGCTCCTGCCCGCTATCTCGCGAATCGAGCTATGTCCGCTGAGCCGGACGTATTCGGAACTGGCGTCGAGGACTATGCCCTCTTTATCGATCATTACATATCCAATGCCGGTGGATTCGATGAGATTACGATATTTTAATTCACTCTCCCGCAGCGCCTCTTCCACCTCAACCCTTTCGGCCGTCGCGGCCTCAAGCATCAGGTTGGCCGTCTCAAGCCGCTCAGATTTTTCCTCCAGCCGGCGCGTTAAATCCAAAATCAGTTTCTGCTGAGTGTCGCGGTAATTCTTTGACTCTGCGTTTTTTAGTCTGTCATGGATTGCATGGCGAATGGAGCGATCAAGCAGTTGCGAGCAGATCAGGCCTTTCTCGATATAGTCGGAAGCCTCTGCTTTCATGGCTTCCCGGCCCGCTCGATCTTCCCCCGGCCCTGTGAGCAAAATGACCGGTATTCCGGGGTCGCTTCCGACAGCTCTATCCAAAAGCTCGACCCCGCCTTCTTCATCCAGGCAGCAATCGAGAAGGAGAGCGTCATACCGCGGCTCCTTCATCCTTTGAAGGCCTTCAGCGCGTGTGGCGGCCCGATCCAGGCGATACCGGCTCGCATCGGCCTCCGCCAGCATGCTCTCTATTCTTTTGAAGTCCTCCTCATCCTTGCCGACGAGAAGGACTCTGATCGTGTCCTGCATTCCCGGCGCCTCCCCCCGAGTGAGAAAACGGTGTGAATCGGCTCCAATAAATAGATCTCAACAGAACAGTGAATCGGAATAAGTGCGCGGATGGTTAAGGGAAAGTTGGGTGAATCGGTGAGCAGGCAATGATAAAAAGCGCATGCGAAAGGGGTTGGACAGGCGAATGAACCGGTAAAGCCCCGGCGAACAGGTAAATGAGTGACCAAGTCGATGGGAAAAGGAATCTAAAAGCGAATAATATCGATGCCGAGCGTTTGCCAATTGACCCAATCACCGGGTCGCCTGTCTTTTCAGGACCTCTTTCGCGTCGGCAACGTCCTTGGCGATCTGCCGGGCGAGCTCTTCCGGGCCGGAAAAGCGCACCTCGTCGCGAAGCCTGTCAATGAAGCGAATCGTGATGGGCTTGCCGTAAATATCCAAATCGAAGTTAAAAAGGTGAGTTTCAAGCGAGAGGTCGGTATCGCCGAAAGTCGGGTTGTATCCGAGATTAGCCGCGCCCCCGTACGTTTTGCCCTCCACCTCGGCCTCGACCACATATACGCCCGTCCGGGGCGAGGCCATGGCGGGCATCCGGATGTTGGCGGTCGGAAAGCCGAGGGTGACTCCTCTTCTGCGGCCGGCGATTACAGTGCCGTTTACCTCGAACAGCCTCCCCAACAGCTTGTTGGCGCCCTTCACATCGCCCGTTGAAATCATCTGGCGGATGGCGGTGCTGCTGACAACCGTGTCGTTGACCCGGACTCCGCTAACCATTTCGACCTTGAAGCCGAACTGCTCGCCAAACCGCTTCAGCAAAGCTATGTCACCCTCGCGGCTGTGCCCGAAGCGGTAATCGTCTCCGACGATAATCGCCTTTACTCCGATCTTTTCAACGAGCAGGACTTCAACGAACTCCAGGGCGGACATCCGTGCGAACTCGCGATCGAAGGGAACGACTATGGCGGCGTCAATCCCGCAGCTCGCTATAAGATCGAGTTTCTTCAAATGTGAGGTGATGAAGGAAGGCGCCTGCTCCGGGAAAAGCACCTGTAGCGGATGCGGGTCGAATGTCATCACGGCCGATTGACCGTTGAGCTGTTCGGCCCATTGCTTCACTTTTTGAAACAGCGCCTGGTGTCCCTTATGGACCCCGTCGAAGTTGCCGATAGTTATAGCCGGGTTCTTGAGTTTTCGCCGGACGGCCTCAATTCCGTGAAACACCTGCATGCTGCTGGCCACCTTCCGCTAAGGAATCTGAAACGCCTTGACAGGCAAAGACTTTTAGAATACGATATCCGCATTGATTTTTCAAGTAATTTGCCGAAGTGGCGGAACTGGTAGACGCGCTAGGTTCAGGGTCTAGTGGCCGTACGGCTGTCGGGGTTCGAGTCCCCGCTTCGGCACCAAGCGCAATAATCAGGGATTCAGTCTTCGGGCCGAATCCCTTTTTTGCGTCAAAATGGCCTCTTGGGTAACAGTTTGGGTAACAGTTTGGGTAACATTTCCAGATGTTGCCGTTGTCAGGGCCGAAACCCCAAGCCATCGACCGGCTCCTACGGTCTGATGCTTCGCACCCCACAGCACTGAAAAGAAACAGAGCCGTTGCCGACCATACTCTTTTTAAAAGAGGCTTCCTGCGGAGGGCGCCGTCAACTCTTTATGCATTTCCACTTGTTTACCAGCATGGAAGACGGCTATTCACCCTCGTTACTTTGATAATACAGGAGGTTCTAAGTTCCAACATGCAGTGTGTGGCGTGAGCGCCCCACTCGAAGTATCCTGGCTATCGTACGTCCAGCATATTTTTGAGTACGTGAGATTTAACACCTCCACCAGCGAGAGGCCGGAGCCTTCCGCTAGAGTGCTGCTGACAGAGCTTAGCACCACGTTTGACAGTTGAACGTGAACGAAGACGTATGGCTGACCGGCAGCCCCAGTCTTCTCGATTTCAAGAATTACACTTGGAATTATGCTTCCTTTGGCACATACATAGGCTATTTGAGGGCTTGCAACGTCGTATGGTTTTGTTATCGTTAATGGTTGAAAAGAAGGCTTACTAACACTCCCTTCGGTCAGAGTGTCACGGGTATTTGTGACTCCCATCGAGAACGAGGTGGCCTCAA
>Ga0326728_10012234_pt1 | contig 19156 bp, 13 predicted proteins | sample MB3enrmetagenome_FD_207602 | JGI IMG/M metagenome (GOLD analysis project Ga0326728, IMG submission 207602) | Lab enriched peat soil microbial communities from McLean, Ithaca, NY, United States - MB31MN | ecosystem: Environmental > Terrestrial > Soil > Wetlands > Peat | place: USA: New York... | reverse complement strand
AACCTCTGCGCCAGCTCCTGAAGCTCCCGGGATGGCCGTCCGACGTGGAAGGGCCTTTCGCCGGTCCGGCCGGCTCCCTGTGGTACTCGGTGAGCACCGGGCCTAAGTCCAGCTGCCCGCGCTGCATGGAGGGGACACCCCTTCCCAACAGCTGCCGGACGAAGCTCATGCGCTTCGACCCTTCCACAGGTATCTCGCGAACAGTCCTGGTGCTCCCGGCATCCGAAACCGCCGGTGGGCCTGTCCCGAGCCCCAATGGCTCTCGGGTGGTGTACGAGGCCGAGCCGTGCACTGGCTATGAGGACTCGCACTATGTGGTGGCCGATTTGCGGACCGGCCGCTCTGTTGAGATCGGGGCCACCGACACGCCCTGCCACGTCGCTTTCCAGCCGAGCTGGAGCCCTAACGGCCGGGAACTGACCTTCGCCTGGAGCCCGTCGACAATGCCCAAAGGCTCGCCGGTTCATACGCAGTTTTGCCCGCAGTGGCGCAACGGTGAAATCGCCGTGGTGCCCGCGGCCCACTCGGGGCCGATCACTGCGGCCGAGCTGCGATCCGCCGGTCCCGGCTGCAGCTACGTGGCTGCTGCCTTCGATACCCGGGGGATCGTCGCTGCCAAAGACTGCGGCGCACAAGGAGACTGGCTTGGCACAGCAACCCTTGTCCAACTAAGTGACAGCTTCCGGTTGCTGGCTCGGCTTCCCCTGCCATCGAGGCCGGACGGCCTGACCTTGAGCGTGAGCCCGGGCGGCGAAGATGTCCTCATTAACGAGTACCAGGCGCCGGCACCCTTCAGCCCGGGGAACATTCCCACCGAATGGCTCATTGCCTTCACCGGCCACGCGCTGCGGACCATCGTGCGGGACCAAACGGGCGTCGACTCGCTCGAATTCGCGATGTGGGGGTAGTGGCTCGCCACGTGGGCGAACGTGGGCGTCTGTGCGCGGCCTAAGGCGCGAACCCGCTACGTCGACGTTTGGTGAAACCATGAGCACGGTGCGCAAGCTCGGCGTGATCGGCGTAATGGTCATGGGGCTGCTCCTCGGTGCTTGCACGGCTGCCGTCTCGCCCACCCACCAAGCCGTCGCCTCGCACAAGCATGTCGCTCCGGGCCTTTGCGAGGGTCAGCCGGCGCGACAGCCGAAGGCGGTCGCCGACAACGAGCCATCCGAGGTGCCGCCCGGGGCGACCGCGGTCCGGCTCTGCGGCCCGTCGAAGACGACCTCGAAACGACCGAGGGTCGGAGTCCTCCTCGGCGCCTATGTCGCGAACGCCCTGGCTGTCCTGGTCGACGAGGCACCGCCAGGGGAGGCCCTGACGAGGCAATGTGCCGCGATCACCCCCGAGGTGGTGTTACTTTTCGGGTACAGCTCCGCCCGCGAAGAGGTCGAAGTCGACGTCGTCGAGTTCGGTTGTCCTCGACCGCTCGCCTACCTCGGCACGCACGCCAGAGTGCTCGATGCCACGCTCACTTCCACCCTTGTCGCAACGGCTGGGCCCGCCGGGGCCCGCCTCCCCGGTGCTCTAGCCCCGGACGTCGAGGGACTGCCGCTGGTGAAGGCGGGCCGGGTCGCCGCCGCTAGAGGCTTTGATGCAGGTGACGGCGGCGAGGAGGTCGATCCTTTCGTGAAATTCGGGAGTGTGCTGTTGCAGTACCCACCGGCGGGCTTTCCGGGGATCGGCCACCAGTTGGACCTCGTCATCGCTGTCGGCCGGGAGCCAACCTGTTCATCGGCCGACGTGGTCTTCCAGTACGTAGGTGGTGGCGCCGTAAACAGCTTCCAGGACGTGGGTTCAATCCTTGTCCGGGATGTTTCGCGCCGTGCGTGCCTCTTCCCGAGCACCGTGATGGCGACCGGCCTGAACGCCGCCCGTAAGCCCGTCACCCGAACGATCACGGCGGCGGTCGGTCTCATGACCGATCTCGGCGTTCAACAGTCCCTTGTCGTGCTCAGCCCTCGAGCCAATCCGATCGTGGCCGGTCAAGTCCCTCTCAGCGAAGTGTTGGGGCAGCTGAGCCTGACTGGCGATACCTGCGCCAACCACCGACTCGTTCCTGCTTACTTCCTGCTCCAATTCACGGCAGGAAGGGCAGTTGTGGCCAACGCCAGCTCGTCCCCGAACGACGAGCTCAGCCTGGTCATGTGCCGTGGCGATGACCTCGGGTCCCTTTCCCTCTAGAACCTGCGACGACGTGCATCACGGTCAACAGGCCAATTCACCGTCATGACAAGCTCGCCGACCGAGGCATGCCACGTGGGCGAACGTGGGCGGCGATCGGAGAAAAGACCCACCGAAGCGACTGCGGGCGCGTACTTGCGCCTTGCTAAAGGCTATGTCGGTTGCGGTGCTGGCACTGCTCGCACTACTGCTGCACGTGGCGAGCATTACCAGAAGACCTAAAAGGACACCGCGAAGTGCTAGTCGAGCAGACAGTAGACTTACCGTTCGCACCTGGGATCAATCGGAAAGATCGCGACCTCCCGTGCGAGATCGCTGCCGTTGGGGCCGTGGAACTGTGCGTCGACTGCTATATAGCCATCGCCCACAGCTAGGGAGCTGGGGCCAGAATCGTTCCCGGAGTAGCCATACGTGATCGGCCCGTAGCCCGGAACGCGCACCGTGGCGCGGACCGAGCCGGTTGGGCCACCCGCACACTCGATCCAGCCCCCGGCGTGGCTCATCCAAGCGATGTTCCCGGCGGTCGTCACGTCGAACGTTCCGTTCCAGCCGTTAAACGTGCACGTGTTTTCGATCGAGCAGTGGAGGGGCGTCATCGTCGCAGCCGATGTCGGGGCGGCGTGGCTCATCATGCCACCCATCGTCCACACCCAGAGAACTGTCCCGGCGACGCCGATCAAGCGGACGATGGGGAACCGCTCGTTACTGGCGGAAACCTCGAACTGGCCAGTTTCTGGGTGGAACCGCTCTGTCTTCTGTGACCACCTGGCTGCCGTCTGGTCGATAGCCGAGATATAGAGGGTGTCGGCCCCGGGTGCCGAGATGACGTTCAAGACTGACTGGCCCTTGCTGAACCCCGGAAGCGGGACAATCGTCAGGCGACCGGTGCGGGCATCAACTCTCCCCAGCTCCGTGCCGTTCGATGGACTCAGCCACAGAGCCCCGGCGCTTGCAACGGGTACCCAGCCGCCGAACCGGGTCCCTAGTTGGATCTGACGCTCGATCGAGAGGGCGCTGGCGTTCAGTCGGTAGAGGATCTGATCATCGCTTTTCGGGCTCGGAGAGCCCAAGACCCAGACTGAGCCATAAGCGACAGTTAGAGGGGCCCACAGATCGAGCCATGCCGACTGCACAACCGGCCCACCGGAGAGGGGAACCCTCGCGATTCGAGTGCAGGGGTAGTTGCCTCCCCCGCCGTAGGTCAGGTAGAGGTCACCCCCGGTGATCACTGCCGGGTCCGGGTCGTCGACCTCAAGCGCACGGACCGCCATGAACCTCTGGCGAGTAGTGAGGTCGGTCTCGAACAGACCGGCTACCGATTGTGATGCAAACGACGCTGGTCTTACCGCTGGGCAGCCGTTCGCTCCGGGGGCGTCCGCAGCCGTGAGGGGGACGGACACGTCCGCCGTGCGGATCGGAAAGCCAGACGCGGTACCTGCGATGAGCATCAGCCCCAGTGCCACCGAGCTCATGCGACCTAGGCCACGCATCGACATTGCCTTCATTGTGGACCCACCTCGGTGGGGGGCGGGTTGCATCACACAGATCAGGAAAGTTCCGATCGCGCATTACTACTATGACCCACTGCGAGCAGGAGGCACGCAATGGCTGGACTGCCACCAACGCTCAGAGAGTTAGCGACCGCCCCTGTCAGGCGACGAGGGCGCAAGCGGTGTTGGGTTATCGGCATCGTCGCGATCGTGGCTCTTGTCCTGGCTGGCTGGATTGCCGAGTCGCCATCAACAGCGGCATCCACGACAAGGTGCAGCAACGAGTCGAGCGAGCCATATCGGACGGGATGCAAGCGGCGGTCGCCGAGGCACCCCTCAGGTACATGGGGACGGAACAGGGCAACTTCTACGTCCCCGACATCTGGAGGTTGGGGATTCGAGTTCCTCCGAGCGCGTTGAACAGTCCCTGCAGAGACTCGACTCGCGGAGGACGGCTCCGTCAGGCGCCGGGAGCCGAAGGCTCAGGCTGCAACTGTGACGGTCAGTAGCTGAGGCATGCCGAGGAGCCAACGGCCAAACGTCACCGACGTAGCAGATTGATCACGATGGTGAGTACAAGGGAGACGACGACCATCGTCGCTACGGGAATGTAGATGGTCGTGCCTCCTCGATGGATGACAATGTCGCCCGGTAAATGCCCGAGACCGAATCGCTCTCCGATGAGGAGGAGAACGCCGACTAGCACGATGACCAAGCCCACAACAACGACGAGCCATCCCAGGCCCCGAAAGTCCACACCTCCAGGCTATGAGCTCAGCCCAGGACCGCGTCGAGACAGCCACACTTCGCTGGCCTACGGTCGCAGGACGGTCACCTCTCCTAGCTGAGGCAAGGGTCCCCGCCGGTAGCAGCGGAAAGCCAACATTCGAGCCAACAACGGCTCTTGGCAATCATGACCGACGACGTCAGCAATACTGGACTTAATTGGGTTGTTCCGACAGCACTCAGTCCGGCGCCGGCGCGGGCCGCAGCGGGAGATCGACCACGAGTTCTGTCCCCTCGCCGACGGGGCTGTGAAGGGTCATCGTCCCACCGGCCGCCTCAACACGGTCTTTCAGACCAAACAGGCCCGAGCCGCGCGTCGGGTCCGCGCCACCGATGCCGTTGTCGCGGACTGCGAGCCGGACCAGGCTGTCCGTGGCCTCGACGTCGACATGCACCACCGTGGCCTTAGCGTGCTTCGCGGCGTTCGTCAGCGCCTCAGAAGCGATGTAGTAGGCGGTGAACTCGACCCGCTCGGTTAGCCGGTCCTCGACCCGCACATCGAGCTCGACCGGCACTGGGGAGCGGCGTGCGAGGTTCCGCAGCGCGGGGGCGAGCCCGGCTTCCGCGAGGACTGCCGGATGAATGCCGCGTGCAAACTCAGTCAGGTCTTCAATTGCGTCAGAGAGCCCTGTGCCGACTTGGTCGAGCTCGTGTGCAAGCTCGACCTGCTCGGGGGGGACTGACGCCTGAATTGCCCGCAACTTTAGTGCGACAGAGATGAACTGCTGCTGTGCGCCGTCGTGGAGGTCGCGCCCGATCCTGCGCTTCGCCTCGTCGGCGCTCGCCACCACGCGCGCTCGCGACGCAGTCAACTGGTCGTGCGCCTCCGCGTTGGCGATCGCCGTGGCGATGAGCTCGGTGAAGCCGGTGAGGCGCGCCTCGGTGCCGGGAGGCAGGGGCGCCTCGGTTGACGAGGCGACCGCCATCACCCCCCACAGACCCCCTTCGACGACCACGGGCACACCGACGCCGGACGTGATCGGGAGCAGCCGGTCGTCCCAGTCGTGCAGCAGCCAGTCCGAGCCCTCCACCCACGCCGGCCGCCCCGTCTCGTAGACGAGCGTCGCAATGTTGCGGCCTCCAAGTGGCCTTGGCTCTTCGGGCGGAAGCCGCTTTCCGGCGGCGAACGCGGCGATCGACGCCGCCGCCGGGCCCGGTAGGTAACGCCTCAACCAGGTGGTGTCGGTGCCTAGGAGACGGCCGACCTCGTCAGTGGCGGCGGCGAAGACCTCGGCCGGGCCGTGCCCCCCCGGCCACCAGGGTCGCCACCCGCCGCAGCGCGGCCTGCTCTTCGGCCATCGTACGCAGCTCCTCGCGTGCCTCAGCGTTCGCGATCGCCGAGGCGACGAGCTCGGTGAAGCCGGCTAGCCGGGCCTCGGTGGCCGGTGGCAGCGGATCTTCCCGCCCGGAACCAACGATGATGACGCCCCACAGTCGGCTTTGAACGCTGACCGGAACGCCGACCCCCGAGCGCATCCCAGCGGCGCGCGCTCGGAGGAGCGCCGCCCCGGCGTCGTCTCCCCAGCCCTCGATCCGTACCGGCCGTCGGGTGTGAAAGACCTTCGATGTAACGTTCTCACCTTCGAACTCGACCCTTTCCCCCACTGCGACAGTTGGCGCGGTACCTGTCGAGGTCCACGACCCGAGCACTCTCACCGCCGGCCCACCGTCGGGTTCGTAGCGGCACATGAACGCGACGTCGGCGGAGAACAGCCGGCCGACTTCTGCGATGACTGCGGTGAAGACCTGCTCCGGCGGAGCCGCCCGGGCGACGAGTGTGGCCACCCGGCGCAGCGCGGCCTGCTCGTTGGCCATCGTGCGCAGCTCCTCACGTGCCTGCGCGTTCGCGATCGCCGTGGCGACGAGCTCGGTGAAGCCGGCAAGCCGAGCTTCGAGCCCGACCGGGAGCCCGCCCTCGCGTGAAGAGGAAACAGTTATCACGCCCCAAAGGCGCCCTGCGACGTTGATCGGTGCCCCGGCCGAAGAGCGCGAGCCGACGCTGCGGGCAAGCTTGGTGGCGGCGGCGGCATCAGTTAGGCGATCGACGCGCGCCGGGGCCTTGCTGGCGAAGACAAGAGTGGCGGCGTTCTCGCCGCCGATGGCCACACGCTCGCCCAAGAGACCAGGCGAACTCTCCCGCCCCCAGGCGCCCACGAACTCGACGGTGCGGTCAGTGTCGTAGCGCCCGACGTAGGCAACGTCCACGACAGGCAGGACGCGTCCCACCTCCGCGGCGACGGCCGCGAAGAGGTCCGTCGGTGGAGCACCACGGGCGACCAGCGTCGCGACGCGACGCAGGGCAGCTTGTTCCTCCGCCATGCTCTCCGGCGGCATGTGACCGCGCTCGCTACCCACGTCCTCGCCCGTGCTCATGGTCTCTTGGCCCGCGTGCCAAGGGCGCGGCTACTCGACCGTCGAGGGCTGTCCACCGCGTCCTGCTCGACGTCGGCGGGGCGGCTAGTCGACTGATCGGCGAACAACTCGAACTGGTCGACTAATCGCTTCGCGAGCCCTGCGATCATCTCCCGAGACCTCTTCGAGTATGGGTGCGCGGCCCAGTATCTCCAGGTCCTTCACCTCCGAGATTACGTTGTCAACTTCCTTGTGACAAAGCCGGCGACCTTGGGCGCGACTCTTCGAGAGGCGGCGCTCGCGCTCGGTATTCACACAGAGGAGTTTCGACCAGGTCGTCGATCTGAGGCGGCTCCTCTTGCCAACGGGGTCCCCGAATGGCTTGCGGCGTCCCCGGGGGCTTGGCTAAAGGACGCTGACGACTAGCAGAAGGACGAGCGACAGCACCAGGAGGCCCGCAAGAAGAATGCGGAAAACATGGTGGCGCGGACGAGGGTCACCGTTGACTTCGTCCCAGTCCCATAAGTCAGGATCATTCGGGTCAAGAGGAACGGGACCCATCGGCGAAGCCATCGAACAAGCCTAGGTGTTGTTCGGTCCCGCGGAAGCGACCACGGGCTCCGAGGAACGCCGAACGTCGTGAACCTGACGGAAGGGTCACGCGGCCTAGTGAACTACCGTGTCCGACTGGTTACCGGCGCGCAAGCACTGATAACGGAGGCCGTGAGCGGAGAACTAGCCCGTGACGCAGAGGTGCGAGCAGGATGATTGGAAATGGGTAGTCCCATGTTCGTGAGACCCCAAATCCACAACGAAGGAGCCTGCACACCATGTCCACCGATTCGAACTCCGGTCGTGTTGCCGTCATCACTGGAGCGTCCTCTGGCATCGGCGAGGCCACGGCCCGGACGCTGGCTGCCAATGGCTTCCGCGTCGCTCTTCTGGCTCGTCGTGTGGACCGTCTCAAAGCGCTCGCCGCGGAGCTCGGCGACAAAGCGGTCGCCATCGCTGCCGACGTCACCGACCGCGCCTCCCTCCTTGCAGCAGCCGGGCGCGTCCGCGACGAGATGGGCGGTGCCGACATCCTCATCAACAACGCTGGTGTGATGCTGCTGGCGCCCTTCTCCTCCGACCAGCAAGCCGAGATTCGTCGCATGGTGGAAGTCAACTTGCTGGGTGCCATGACCGCGACAGAGGTGTTCCTCGATCAGCTCCGAGACGGTGGTGGCGACCTCGTCAACATCTCTTCAGTGGCCGGGCGCACTGCCCGCGTAGGCAATGCTGCGTACGCCGCAACGAAATGGGGAATGAACGGCTGGTCCGAAGGACTGCGCCAAGAACTGCAGCCCGACGTCCGCGTGATGGTTGTCGAGCCCGGTGCCGTCGCGACCGAACTCACCGAGCACATCACCGACGCAGGCGCTAAGCAGGCCGCTCAGCGACTCTACGACGCGGTGGCCATCACTGCCCAGGACATAGCCGACGTCATCGCTTTCGCCGTCACGCGGCCGAGGCGCGTCACACTCAACGAGATCCTTGTCCGACCTACGGCGCAGGTCGGCTGATCAACGTCGCCTGCCAATCAGGTGCCGGAGGAGTTGTTCTGCGCCGGATGAGCCGTCCGGCCACTCCGTGAAAAGAGAATTCTGCGAAGTATTTCCCGTGATCGCGTGATGCGTGCAGGGTCGACCTGCCGCAGAGTTGTCCCGAGAAGCAGCACTCACGCGACGATCGACAAGCTCGTTCGGGTGCAAGAGAAGCTTGTACTTGAGAAGGGGAAGTACATGCCTGCGGAACCTCTAGCCCGTCGTAAGCACCCTGCCGTACGTTCCATCACGCACGCTTCAGCACTGGTGAACTCGGACCCGTCGTTTGGATGCCTCGTTGTCGACTGGAATCTCGACCACGTGAGTAAGAGCCACCCCGCTGAGGCCCTTCTTGAGCGCGCGCGCCGCCACAAGGTGCGCGTGCCGGTCTTCCTCATGGTCGAACGGGAGGATCTCGACGACCTTCCGCTTCGCATGCAAGAGACGTGCGATGACATGTCTTCTCGGGAACCAACTCGAAAGGGGCAGGTCCTGGAGCCGAGGAGCCCGCCCGCGCGCTGCTATCGACCGACGGTAACGTCCTCGACACCTTCGTGGCCGGGCTGCACAAGCACGAGGGCGCGACAATGACGGCCACGACTGTCCCCGCACCTTCCGGCGATACCGCGCCGAAATCAGGGCAGGCGACGACTCTTCGATCAAACGAGCTGAACCTGTTCGACTCGACAGTGGTGGCCGTGTCGTCGGTTGCACCCGCCTACTCGCTGGCAGCGACTCTCAGCCTCCTCTTCACCGCCGTCGGCGTCGCCTACGCCGGGCCCGCAGTCATAATCGTCAGCTTTCTCCCGGTTCTGTTCATCGCGGTCGCCTACTTTTACCTCAACCGCAAGGATCCCAACTGTGGCGCCTGCTATGCGTGGCTTTCCAAGCTGGTGAACCCCTCCGTCGGCTGGTTCAGCGGTTGGGTGCAGGTGGCGGCGAGCGTGCTGTTCTGTGTGGCGGCGCCGATCCTGGCCGGTGGCTACACGCTCCAGTTCATGCACTCGGTTGGCTGGATCAGCGCCGGCACCGCGAACAACACCTGGCTGACGGTGATGGTCGGGGCCCTATGGCTCGCTGTGATCACCTTCATCACCATCTACGGGATCCGCTGGACAGCCAACGCCCAATGGTTCTTCCTCCTCATCCAGTACGTGGCCCTGCTCGGCACCTCCATTTGGGGGATCGTCAAAGTGGCCGCCAACCATCCGGTGGGGTCTACCGGCTTCCACTGGGCGTGGCTCAACCCGCTCTCGATCAACGGTTACAAGGGGCTCGCCGCCGGGGCGGTGCTCGGTCTGTTCTTCTTCTGGGGCTGGGACACGGCCGTCAACTTGAACGAAGAGTCGAAGAGCTCGAGGAAGGTCCCCGGCCAGGCGGGAATCATCTCGATGCTCCTGCTGCTGTTCATCTTCGTCCTGAACATCGTGTCCGCCCAGATGCTGCTGCCCGCGAAGGAGCTCTCCGGCCAGGGCGCGAACGTTCTCTTCTACTTCGCCGAGCGGGTCGGTGGTCCCTGGATGGGCTACCTCATGATCATCGCCGTACTGTCGTCCACGGTGGCCGACACGCAGACGACGCTGTTGCCGGCGGCCCGTGTCACCTTGTCGATGGCGAGGGACGGGGTGTTCCCACGCGTCTTCGGGGCCATCCACGGCAAGTTCCAAACGCCGATGCTCGGGACGCTCATCCTCGCATTCGTGGCGTTGCTCGGGATCCTGTGCAGGGCAGGGTCGCCCGGCATCAACTCTGTGTACGGCAATCTCATCGACAACATCGGAGTGCTCGTCGCCTACTACTACGGCGCGACCGGCCTGGCATGTGCTTGGTCATACCGAAAGGTCATGTTCCGAAAGTCGAGCTTCTTCTTCACTGGAGTCTTGCTCCCGTTCCTCGGGGGTGTCTTTTGCTTCTGGGTCGGATACGAGGTGATCAAGCAGTCGGGGCTCAGTGCTTCCGCCCCGGTCCTGGTCTCATTCGCCCTCGGCCTCCCGTTTGTGATCGTCGCTCGACTAAGGAGCACGAGCGGGTTCTTCCAGCAGCAGCCGATCGCCTACGACTCAGTCAATTGAGCCGTCTCCCCGGCCGACGCCGGAGGCAACTCACCCGATGTGAACGCAGCGGAACTCGCATCTCTGACGAAAAATTCCGCAGTCGCGTGATGCCTTGGCCATCAGCCGAGAGCAAAATTGCAGTCAATGGCAGTTGCTTCTACTTCGAAAGGGACGACATGCAACGACCCATACCGGCCTCGCCAGCACGCGGCAGAATAGCTCGACTCTCATGACGGGAACTCCGACAAATCCGACGAGACGCTCAGGCTGGCTGACGTTCTCCGCCATAATGCTGTGCCTTGCTGGGCTCATGCGAGTCATCGATGCGATCTGGGCCTTCAGGTACAGCGGTGCAATTGCAGATCAGCTGCATGGTGCCCTACTAGGCCAGAGTCTCAAGACCTACGCCTGGCTCTGGTTGATCGGCGGCATTGTCTTGATCGCCGCCGGTATCTTGGTCACGGGCCCGAGCAACCGGCCCAGCGCGGAAGTCTCACGCTGGATTGGCATCGTGGCCGCAAGTTTGGACGCAATCGGCGCGATCATCATGGTGCCGTACTACCCGATCTGGGCCCTCATTTACATTGCCATGTCGGTCATGGTGATCTACGGGCTCGCGGCCCACTTTGACGACACGCCTATGACTTGAAGTTGACGGGTGGGGCCGCCTCCAGCCGGTTCGCGCTCGAGGCCTCGCAGTCGCGTGACAAACCCCGGGGCGCACACGAGCCTGAGCGAGGCGTCCCGTTATTGTCACCCGCATGGTGCGGGCTGACTCGCCCCGGGGAGCTACCTGCACGGGAGGGCATTCGCATCCTGTGAACGCGTAGCGCGTCTAGTCGACTTATGAGCAGAACCAGGGTCGCGGAGGCTGTTTACGTCGGCTGCGACGCCCTGGGCTGGGCACTCGGTAAGCCTCACCGCCTTCTCAAGGACTACGAAGTTCGTGGATTCGAACTGAAGCGGGAAAACTTATCGTGACACACATGGAACAGACCAATCCTCGCAGCTACTTCTCGTTGTCATCATCCTCGAGAATTCACACCTCGTCACAAACGGCCGTAGTCGGCTTGGCCGAGTGCGAACTGCGGCCAGGCTCCGTGTCCGGTTCATCGAAGATCGACCGACTTGTATTCGACAGTTTCCTCCGACTCAGGAGATGCTCGCGCGGAGCCGTCGTAGCCATCAGCGATCGCATCATGATCACGAACTCGACGGCCGGCGAGTTCCTCTTGCCTTCCGACCGGCCTCGCCTGTGGACCCTGGCGCAAGCAGTGTTCTCCGAGGGCCGCAAGCCAGCTCGGGAGATTGTCTTGAGCAGCGGTGCCTCCGTACTGGCCCGATGCCAGGCCGTACTGGCGCAGGGTGTCTTGGTGGGTGCCCTGCTCCAGCTTTCCAATCCCTTGCAGGTCCGTGTGCGATCAACCTCTCCCACGCCGATCGACTCCGTGATGACGGCATGGCAAAGCCTCACCAACGCCGAGCGCGCCGTCGCCGAAGTCGTGGCTCTAGGGCTCACCAATCGCGAGGCTGGACGACGTGTCTACATGTCTGCACACACCGTTGACGCACACTTGCGGCAAATCTTTCGCAAGCTTGGCATCAACTCACGGGTCGAGCTCGCCCGTATCGTGGGTGAGCATCACCATCAACTGCAAAACATCGATGGATTTGCCGCGGCCTCGGAGCCATATGGTTCACTCCAGGACGAAGTAATGCGGTCAGCTTGACGGGTATCCGACGGGGTTGGTGCGCTGGTGCGCGATCAGATTCCACAAGCAAGTGGGAGCAGACCACGGAGTGGTCCCATCACGGCCGAGAGCGGCAGCGTCTTACGTGATCGCGCCATGCCGTCCGAGCCGTCATATTCCACGATGTTCGTACGCCACATTCACGGGAGGACCGAGGTGACCCATCAAGTCGGAGCACGGATACGACCAGTGCCTGAACAGGCGCCCGGCTCCACCGCGACAATTATCGATCTGCCGTCGCGTGCTGGCGCCTGGCCTATGTCTGGCCGGAGCAAAGAGCTTTCTCAACTGACTTCTGCCATCCTCGAAAACCGGGGCGCGGTGATCACCGGTGCCGCCGGAGTCGGCAAGACGACCCTCGCCATGGCTTGCCTGCAGGTGGCCGAAACCCGGGGGATGTCGGTGGCCCGAACGGCCGCCACCAGAGCATCACAACGTCTGCCCTTCGGGGCGTTCGCGCCGATGTTGCCGCCGGACAGCAACGCCGACGATCCGAGGCGCGAGGACTACGGGGCATTGCTTCGCCGCTACGCCTCTGCCCTTGTCGAGGGGACGAAAGGACGCCGCCCAGTCGTCTTCGTCGACGACGCCCATCTCCTTGATGATGGATCGGCGACGCTGTTCCACCAGCTCGCCCTCAGCGGCTCGGCGACGATGGTCGTAACCACGCGCTCCGGCGAGGCCGTGCCTGACCCGGTGGTGGCCCTGTGGAAGGACGGCCCGGCCGAGCGCATCGAGCTTGGCATCCTCGCCGACGCGGTGATCGAGGAGCTCCTGGCCACCGCGCTCGGAGGGCCGGTGGACGCGGCGTCGCTGCGCCGCATCACCAATCGCTGCCGGGGCAATCCGCTGTTTCTGCGGGAGCTCGTCACCGGGGCGCTCGAGACCGGGGCGCTCGTCGAAGAAGGCGGCATCTGGCGCCTCCGGGGCCCGCTCGAGCCCACGACCCGCCTCCTCGAGCTGGTGTCGCTGCGTCTCGGGGATCTCTCGGACAAAGAACGAGCCGTGCTGGAGCTTCTTACCTTGGGCGAGCCTTTGGGCCAGGCGACCCTGAGCCGCCTGGCCGATCCCACGTCGGTCGAGGCGCTGGAGCGCAGGGGCCTCATCACAAGCCGCGTGGACGGCCGCCGGGTGCAGGTATGGCTCGGCCATCCCATCTACGGCGATGTCGTGGGCGTGGGGATCAGCCCGCTCCGGAGCCGGGCCCTTGCCCGCGCGAGGGCCGAGGTGATCGAGGCGACGGGGGGACGGCGCCGGGAGGATACCTTGCTGGTGGCCTCGTTGCGCCTCGTCGGCGGCGGCGGCCGGGCCGAGCCCCTGCTCGCCGGGGCGGTCGCGGCCCGTGCCCGCCATGACCACAGCCTGGCCGAGCGCCTCGCCCGGGCAGCCATCGACGAAGGCGCCGGCTTCGAGGCCCGCTTCTTGGCCGCCGAGGCAGCCCACTTCCAGGGCCACCCGGACAAGGCCGAACGTGAGCTCGCCGCTCTAGCCGCCGACGCCACCAGCGACGCCGAACGCGCCCGCGTCGCAATCGTCCGCTTCGACAACTCCTACCTCCTGCACGGCCGGGCCGACTTCCGCCTGATCGGGGAAGTCGCCGAGGACGTCACCGAAGCGTTCTGGCGCGACGAGCTCGAATCCAGGCGCTTTTTCGTCACCAGCTTTAACAGCGAGCCGCGGGCCGCGATAAAGGCCGGATCGAGCCTGCTCGAGCGCCCGGGCAAAGGACCGCTCACACCCGCGCACGTGGCGCTGTCCTACAGCCTGGTCCGTACCGGTCGCTTCGAAGAGGCCATCGAGCTGATCAGGTCTTCGCTGGGCAATGGCGAGATACCCGGGGCCGACGAGTCGTGGGACCGGTGGGCCGTCTTCCAGAGCCATGTCGACGCCCTGGTCCACGCCGGCCGCCTCGGTGAGGCAGAAGGGCTCCTCACCCGTGCCTACGACATGGTCATCGATCACCCGGCGGCCGAGGCGAGGGCGCACATTGCCCAAGGACTCGCCCTGTTGCACCTCGAGCAGGGTCGGCTGCAGAGCGCTTTTCGCCGGGCCAGCGAGTCCTACACGCTCTTTGTCCAGCTGGGGCGAACCTACGGTGCCCGCTGGCCTTACATCGTCGCCGCGCAGGCACTGGCACTTGGCGGGAGGGCCGACCGGGCAACCGAGACACTGGCCGCGCACGACGCCCTCGAGCTGCCCGCGATCTTGCTCAACGAGACCGACCTCCTGCGGGCCCGGGCCTGGGTGTCCGCAGCTGCCGGGGACCTTCCCGGCGCCCGGCAACAACTCGAGGCAGCCGCCCACCTCGGCGAGCAGATCGGCGACCTCCTCGGCGCCACGAACGCGCTCCACGACCTGGCCCGAATTGGCCGGGCCCGCCAGGTGGCCGCTCGCCTCGCCGAACTCGCCTCTCAGGTCGACGGCAGCCTGGTGGTGGCCCGTTCCGCCTATACGAATGCGGTCGCCACCCGGCAAAGCGAAGCACTCGAAAAAGTGTCCCGGGACTTCGAGGAGCTGGGGGCGATCCTTTACGCCGCCGAGGCGAGCGCCGAAGCCGCCGTCATTCACCGTCGCGCTGGTCGGACGCGCAACGCCGCCGCCGCCGAACAGAAGGCGGCGCGACTCCTCGCCCGCTGCGAAGGGGCCTCCACGCCGGCGGTCTGCACGATCACGGCCCGTGCGCGCCTCACACCTGGTGAGCTCGACACCGCCCTGCAGGCCGCTACGGGACGCAGCAACAAGGAGATCGCGAACGACATGTACCTTTCTGTTCGAACCGTCGAGAGCCACCTGCAGCGCGTCTACGAGAAGCTCGGGATCTCAGGGCGCCACGAGCTGGCCGAGGTGCTACGCGACCAACTGAGCGCCTAAAGAGCCCAGAAAAGGGACCGCTGACGAAGCAAACGAAGCGTCGGCGGTCCCCGACGCCACAAGTGCCCAAAACTTCCGGAGAAGCGGCGCTCATGGTCGCCGGGTCGGGAGTGATCCTGCGCGAAGAGGTTGTCGCCAAGCGCGTTGATGATGCGCACTTCAGCGTCCGAGGCTGGCGACCATCACGGCCTTGATCGTGTGGAGCCTGTTTTCCGCCTGATCGAACACGATCGACGCATTCGACTCGAAGACCTCGTCGGTGACCTCGAGCGCGTGGAGCCCCCACTTGTCGTAGATCTTCTCGCCGATCGCGGTCTCGGTGTTGTGCAACGCGGGAAGGCAGTGCATGAACTTCACGTGAGGGTTGCCGGTTGCCTTCACGAGCTCCGAGTTCACCTGGTAGGGCACGAGCAGGTTGATTCGCTCACCCCACTTCTCCTCCGGCTCGCCCATCGAGAGCCAGACGTCGGTGTAAAGGAAGTCGACTCCTGCGACCGCCTCGTGCTGGTCAGTGGTGAGGGTGAGTCGCGCGCCCGAGCCCGCGGCAAGTCGCTCGGCGATCTCGCGGACCTGTGACGAGGGCAACAACGCTTCGGGAGCTGACAGACGCACGTCGGCTCCGAGAAGCGCGCCGGTCACGAGCAACGAGTTCGCCGTGTTGTTCCTGGCGTCGCCGAGATAGCAGTAGGAGACCTCCTCGAACGGTCGAGTCGAGTTGTCGCGCATCGTCAACATGTCGGCGAGCATCTGGGTCGGGTGCCAATCGTCGGTGAGCCCGTTCCAAACCGGCACGCCGGCATACTTGGCGAGAGTCTCCACGGTCTCCTGGGCGAAGCCCCGGTACTCGATGCCGTCGAACATCCTCCCGAGCACCCGGGCCGTGTCCTTCGCGGACTCCCCCTCGCCGAGGTGGGAGCCCCCGGGTCCGAGATAGGTGACGTGAGCCCCCTGATCGTGAGCCCCGACCTCGAAGGCCGAGAGCGTGCGGGTGGAGGGTTTCTCGAACACGAGGGCGATGTTGCGCCCGGTCATCCTCTGGCGCTCCGTGCCTGTTCGCTTCTCCTGGCGCAGTTGGTCAGCCAGGTCGATGAGGAAGACGAACTCCTCCTTGGTGAGATCGGTCTCCTTCAGCAGGCTTCTTCCGTGCAGGTTCATGGCAGTCATCCCTCTCGAATGTCCTACTCCGCCGGGTCGCGCTGTATGGGGCAGGTCATGCAGCGGGGCCCTCCACGACCCCGGCCGAGCTCGCTGCCTCCGATGTCGACTACCTCGATGCCGTGCTTTCGCAGCATGGTGTTGGTGGCGACGTTGCGCTCGTAGCCCATGACCACCCCGGGTGCGACCGCCAAGAAGTTGGTGCCGTCGTCCCACTGCTCGCGCTCGGCCGCCCTGATGTCCTCGTCGGTGACGAGCACCTTGATCTCTTCGACCTCCAGGATCTCGGCCAGGCTGTCCCACAGACTGTGGTTGCGCGAGACGACGAGCTGGTCCGCCTCTTCGCCCGGGGAGATGGTCCAGCTCCGCAGACGGCGATCGAAGTAGGGGTAGAGAACGAAGGTGGCGGTGTCGACCATTGACATCACCGTGTCGAGGTGCATGAAGGCATGGCTGTGGGGCAGCTCGATGGCGACCACCTTGCTCGCCTGCTTGGCATTGAACAGGGCGTGGGCGACCGACTCAACTGCCATGGGAGTGGTCCGCTGGCCCATGCCGATGAGGACTGCCCCGTGGCCGACGACGTGCACGTCGCCCCCTTCGATGGTGGCCGGCTGGTAGTTGCGGTCCTCTCCGCCGTAGTAGGTCTCGAACTTGGCGTCGGCGAACAGAGGATGGAACCGGTAGATGGCCCGGGTGTGCAACGACTCCCGCTGGCGCGCGTGCATGGCCATCGGGTTTATGGTCACCCCGCCGTACATCCAGCACGAGTTGTCGCGCGTGAACAAGGTATTGGGAAGCGGAGGCAGGACGAACTCGTCCGCACGCAGCATGTCCCACTTGAGGCTGTGTGCCCCGTGCGGATGAAGCTCAGACTTCAGCACACCGCCGATCAGGTACTTGGCCAAGGTCGCCCCGTCGAGGTCGTCGGTGAGACGACGCACCGGCCCCACGAGCGATGGGCCGAGGAGCTGCGGAGTGCACAACCGTTCGAGGACGAAGTTCCTTCCATCGGCTTGCTCCAGCGTCTCGGCAAGGAGCTGCTCGTAATAGTGCACGATGACTCCTTTGTCCCGGAGCGCCTCTGCGAAGGCGTCGTGCTCTTCCTTGGCCTTGGACACCCACATCACGTCGTCGAACAGGAGATCGGTGATGTTGTCGGGACTGAGTCTCGACAGCTCGAGCCCAGGGCGGTGGAGTATGACCTGACGGAGCTGGCCTACTTCCGAGTCGACACGAAATGTCATAGCGGTTCCTCCTTCTCGTTCTCTCTCGTCGTTCCTGCTTCTGCTCTCATGCTGGATCGTGCAGCTCGGCCGATGGCTCGGCCGTCGGTACTTCGGGGGGGTTGTCCACCGGTTCGGCGATCTCGCCGAGACTCTCCCGGCGGGCGTTCAAGAAGGCGTACAAGATAAGGCCTGCCCCGATCACCACAAGGGCCTGGTAAACGACTTGGTACCCCGAGGCGAAGGTCACCCACATCGAGAACAGGACGCTCACCCCGGCGACGAACAGGTCGCGGGCCAGCTGCCACCCCTGTACCCGCCGGCGGCGTGAGACGAGGAAGGTGAGCTGAGCGAGGGCCGACATGAAATACGGGATGGCCACGGTGACAACGGTGAGGTCGACCAGGTAGGTGAACACCGTCAAACCTGTGCTCGTGCTGTAGCGCCACAGCATGAGCAGCGACGGCAGCACGGTCCCGACGACGATCCCGAACCAGGCCGTTCCGTTGCGATCGGACCAGGCGAAGGCCCGTGGGAACAGGTCGTCCTGGGCGACGGCCCGCGAGGTCTCGGTGACGATGAGAGTCCAGCCGTTCAGTGCCCCGATACCGGACACGACGGCCAGGGCGGAGATGAACTTCCCGGGCCAGGTGCCGTGGGGGAAGATGGCTTGAAACGCGTTGACGAACGGCGAGCCGTTGTTCAAGAGGGCGTGGTGGGGCACGAGCCCCATCACTGCAGCCGTGACGAGCACGTACAAGAGCGCACTGGCTGCGGTGCCGTACACCGAAGCGCGCATGACGTTACGGCGAGGGTTCTTCACCCGCTTGGCCGTGACCGCCGCTGCTTCGACTCCGATGAAAGAGAACAGGGCCACACCGGCCGCGATCCCGATGCCGCTGTAGAGGCTCCCGCCCGAGGCGTTGAAGGGCCCGAAGTTGGCGCTGCGGACGAAGAACCACCCGGCGACGCCCACGAACAGCAGCGGGAGGAACTTCAAGACGACGGTCAGGTTCTGGAACCACGCCATTTGGCGGACCCCGCCCAGATTCACGACAGCTGGCACCCAGAGGCCCAAGAGGGCGATGCCCCAGTTCTCCATGCCGCTCGGATGGGTGATGTTGAACAGTGCGTCGACGTAGAACACCCACGACGCGACTATGGCCGCATTGCCGGCCCAGGATTGGATCCAGTAGCACCAGCCGACGAGATAGCCCGCGAAGTCGCCGAACTCGTGGCGGGCGTAGGCATAGACCCCGCCGTCGCTGTTGGGCACCCGCTTTGTGAGCTGGCCGAACAGCACGCCGAGGAGCAATGCACCCAAGCCGATGACAGCGAGGACGACCAGTGACATGGTGCCCGCACTGGCCAGCACAGCCGGCATCGTGAACACCCCGGTGCCGATGATGCTGCCGATGACCAGCCCCGTCGCAGAGGTCAGCCCCAGAGCATGAGCTTTTTGCTCGTTACGTGACGACAAGCCGTGTTCGGGGCCGGCGGATTGCTCGGGCACCCGCGGAGCGTCAAGGACAGACATCGAGTCTCCCTTCGTAGAGTGGCGAATCATGGACGAAGCTGCCCTCCCCCTTCGCCCGGGGGGGCGGGGCGAAGGGGGAGGTACCGGTGGTGGGGATAGGAGGAGAAAAGGCAGTCGGCGCCTGTGAGCTGGCCATCGGTCAGTGCTCTGTGCCGGCCGCGAGGAGC
>Ga0326728_10012233_pt1 | contig 19157 bp, 13 predicted proteins | sample MB3enrmetagenome_FD_207602 | JGI IMG/M metagenome (GOLD analysis project Ga0326728, IMG submission 207602) | Lab enriched peat soil microbial communities from McLean, Ithaca, NY, United States - MB31MN | ecosystem: Environmental > Terrestrial > Soil > Wetlands > Peat | place: USA: New York... | reverse complement strand
CGTCCCTTTTGGTGCCAGTCTGATTGCAGTTCTTCCAGATGCAGGAGTTTCTCGCCGTTCGGACCTACACGGTCGTTGAAGCGGATATGGCCTACTACATTGGGTTCGTTCCAGTGCGAACCATGAAAAGTCTCTGCTCCGGTTATTCGATGTAGGGAATCTGCTTCGTGGTCGCGCTGATTTTCCAAAACTTCGCGGTCACGTGTTGCTCGGTCATGCTCCCATTCAGAAAGATTAGGGTCAACAACTCTGCGGTTTGCTTCTTCAATTGGGCCGCGATAACGCTCAAAAACCGCTTCGCGTGCTTTCAAATTAGGATCAATCGGCGGCAGCGTCAGCAGCATCTCACGGTAGTTTTCTCCGCCAGGCATCGTCCACGTACCAAACTTGGTCGGTGTAAACTCATTTACATCGTCCCATAGCTTCAGCAGTCCATCCAACTGCGCTTGATTCTCTGGGTTTTTCGCCGTTTTAACATCGTCTGGCCAGTTCGATAGTTCCCGAATTTTGGTGTCGAGGTCCGCGCCCGTCATGTCAGCAGGAAGTTCTGCCTTTGGTCTGCCGCGCATGACTTCTTTAATTTGCAGATTGTTTGCCGCCAGATATTCCTGCATCTCCTGCGGCGTCACTTTGGCCGAGCCCTTTTCCTTCAGAAACTCATCCAGCCCCGTCCACTTCATCTCGTCGGGCTTCACGCCGTTCGCCGTGAGCATTTTTTGAATGTCTGCGGCCGGCATCGGCCCCTTCATCTTTTCGCCCAACACCTTTTCTGATTTCAGATAAAACGGCTCGGCCCCGCCGGCGCCTGTGTACTGCAAATTCATCAGCGCTTCGACCGGCTCTATGCCTGCTGGCGCTGCGCCACCGGCGGTTCGCTGCTCTCCGGGAACAGTTGCTTCTCCGCGATCTGGTAAGCCTCGTTCACCACCGCCGCCTCCTGCGGGTCCAGCCAGTGGGGCACGGCTTTCCTCGCCCCGGAGAATATCGGGCGTAGTCTCTGATCGCCCACGACTGCTCTTATAGACTCGAAGCGCGTTATCAAAGTCTGCGCGTATTCTTGCGGGGTCATTGGGGTCTGCATACACTGCCCTCAATTCTGTGAGCGCCTTGATTTCCATGCCGCCCAGCGCACGGGAGACGGCAGCCTCGGCCGTAGTGAAGCTCTCATCGTGGCCCTTTACCTTGTCGTGAATCAGCTCATGCTTAATCGTATGCCAAATCAGGCTGGCCGCTTCATCGGGGTCATAAATCTCGCCGTAGGCGCTTCCCAGAAACGGGTTGATGAAAATCGTCGCATGGGCCTCGTCAGCAGGGTTGCCAATGTAGACTCCATGGACATCGCTGGAAAGCACGATACCCACTCTCCGGACGTTTTTCCCGACTCTTTCCAGGGTGTAGTGCAGCCCATGCGAACCTTCCAACTTTGTGATTGCGTTGGCTGTAAGCGTAAAAATCCGATCCGCAATCTCGTTCACGGCCGGGTCCTTCTTCAGTTGCGCTAACTCTTCCGGCGTCAGCCGACCTCCAGAGTCGAAGATGGGAATTTGGCTGTTCGGTTCGTCGAGCATCGGCAGGTTGTTGTAGATGTCTTCAACCTGGCGATGATGCTCTGCCACCACCGGCTTGATTACCTTTTCCTTGACAAACTCCTTGATCTTTCTCATGGCCTCACCGCGCATTGATTCGCGGTTGGCCAGGAAGGGATACTCCGGGTCGCCTTCCGGCACACTGGCGCGCACATCCACCGCCACGCGCTGGGGCACGCCTTTCACTCCTTCCGGAACGTCCACGAAATCCTCGAACTGGAAGATGCCGTTGTTGTGGATCTCAAGCCGGATTCCGTCGTACCTGCCCTTGGGTTTCTCCTCCTTCATGTGGCTCACATACAGGTCCAGGCCGGCCCCTGGTATCTGCGTGGAAGTCACGGAACTCTGCGGCAGCTCTTTGGCTTTTGCCAGCGAGAGATCGACCCCGTTGATCACGACACGCATCTCTCCCGGCGGACGCAGCGAGAGTTTAGACTGCTGGAGAAATTCCCTCGCTCCATAGGTTTCGGCTTTCTCCGGGAGCGTTGATCTCACAATGGTTCCGGTTGGCGGGTAGTACGGCTCCACCATCAGTTCTGGCAGCCAGTCATTCTTCTCCGCTGCTTTGGCGGCCTCGTTCCAGGTGCTATACCTTCCAATAGGCGTCTGGAATCCAGCGGGGTCCACTTTCTCTGTCTTGATGTCCACACCCTCGCCCAGCAGATCATCCGGCGTGGCGTCAAAGCTGTGCCGCAAGAGGATGCCGTTCTCCCAAACCACCGTCTCCACATGCAGAGACTTGCTCATCATCAGTGGCGCGGCCTTGGCCAGACCGAAGCCGCCCGACGCCTCCTCCATTCCCCGCTTGCCGCTCGCGCCAAGATCAGTAAAAACCGTTTCCAGTTGATCCTTGGTCATACCCTTGCCGGTATCGGTGACCTGGATGGTATTGTCCCTGGTGTCAAACTCAACCGTGACGTTCTTTTCGGCCGCCGATTCGCGCACCGCGTCCATGGCGTTCTGCACCAGCTCCTTGGTGATAACTTTCGCGCTGTCGCCGCTGTAAAGGCTGGACCCCAGAACCTTTCCCAGCGATGCCGGGTCCGCGCCCAATTTGAGTTTTCCTGTCTCTGAACGCGCGGCCTGCACGTTGGGCATCTCCAGCGATTTCGCCAAGTCAGCCGCTCGTTTCTCCTCGACCGCCTTGCGCACCTCAGCTAGTGTCTTCGGTGGTGCGGGCACCGGCGTTTCCGCTGCCGCTGGCTTCGATGCCAACTCAATCTTCGGTTTGGCCTGCTGCTGTTTTGCGTAGTCTGTGTTCTCTACGATTGCTCTGCCTGCACCGGAAGACAGGTGGTAATACTTTCCATTCACCCTGTAGAAGCTGTCATAGTCCTGTGCGTTAATGCCTGTGGTCTCTACCAAGTGCTCAATCAATTCCTCCGGCACTTCGTCTGGATACTGTCTGTATTTTTCAAGATCAACATTGCCAAAATCGTAAAGCATATCGACATCATGTCCGGCTCCCTTGACCGCCGTGCTGCCAACCAGAGTGACTGACTGAACCGGGCCGCTGCGCACCACCTCCTGCGCGTAACTCATGAGTTGTGGCGGTACAGGCGCGGCCAGTTGCTTCGCCTGTCCGCGCAGCTCCATCAGGCTCAAAGGCTTTACCGGCGCGGGCTCAGTCCGCCGCAAGTTGGCCAGAGCCTCCACAGGCATCAACTCTGGAGCTTCCTTCGGCAGCGTTCTCGCCATCTCGCGCAGTTGACCAATGCTCTTCGGCACGGCCTGACCTGCCCGTTTTACTATCTTCCCCGCCGCGTACAAGGCCAAAACGCTGCCAGTAAGATTTGATAATCCGGCCATTGGACCAAGCTCTTGCACGTCCTTCTGGTAGGAGTCCCACAAACCCTTTCCGATTCCAGGAGGAGTGAAAGCTATGAGAGTTTCCACGCCCTGCGGGTCGCCCTGCCAAATCTGATAAATGGCCTCCTTTGCCTGCCCCGGAAGAGCAGCTAGACCAACAACGCCGCGCTCCAGTGAAGCGATAACGTTGGCCGGCATTTGCAGCACGTTCTGGGCCGCGCCGCCAAGTCGTTCCACTCTCGACATGATCGGCCGGTTCGGGTCAATCTCGGCCAGCGGAACATCTGCTATGGGTGCCGTCCCTTCATAAAATCCAGCCTTCGCCCGCTCCCAAAGCGACGGCCCTTGGTCCGCTTGCGGCGGAGCTGGCGGCGCATACCTCAGCGGAGCAGCCATCAACCGCTCATGCTCACCCTCTTCCGTGGTTTTTCCCGTGGCGCGCGGAGAGAAGGCGCGCCTCTGCGCCAAGCGGAATTTTTCCGCTTCCCTGTTTTTCTTGATAAACGCGGAAATCTTGTCGTCCGGCATGGAAGATGGAAAGGCGACCACGCCCAGATCGTTGACCTTCACGAGTTTGGGCTGAGCGTCGGGCATCAGGCCGGAACAATCATCCCTTTCTCTTCATCGAAGATATGCGTGTACGGCCGCGCGAAAGACTGCGGACCGGCAGGCTTCGCTTGCTCTTTCGGCGGCACCGCGAGATTCTTGGCTTTTTCCCGCAGGTCCTTCAACTTCTCCGGCCGATTCTCTGGCCTGGTTTCGTTGTAGGCCAATCCCGGTGCGTAAGCCGCGCCTTGGATAGCTGCCTGTAAAATCTTCACCAGCTTTGCGGCCGTTGCTGGATGCGTAAGGGCATAAGCCACGGTGTTATAGCCAACACCTTCCCCTAGAAGCATTAGTATCCCTGTGCGGGTATGACCTCGACCAATTTCCATAAAGGGCGCTAATGCCATGACAAAATCCTTATAGATTTCAGGGTTCTGCAACGCTGCGGCCATCGATCCACCAGCCTTTTTGCTGGTCGGGCCATTGATTTGCTCCATGAGCTTCGACAGTTCCTTGACGTTCTTCCAGTTACTGCCGAAGATAATCTCTCCGCGTCCATCTCCAATTCTGTTAATGATTCCAGCAAATTTGCCTTCATTGAAAATCCCGGTGCCTGGATTGGTTGACTCCTCCAGCGTGTCGAGAATGATCTGCCGCTGTACGGGCGCTTTCATATTTGGGGGCAAAACTTTGAACAAGTCTCTCGTCTCTTGGAGTCCGATGGAATATCGGCGCGCGCTCGCCGGACCGCGAATCACACTCGCAATCCCTTCCACTGGTTTTTTGCTGTCCAAAATACTTTTCACCAACTTCCGTTCCATCATCTGGTGCTCATTCGCAGTGAAAGCGTTAGCTTCTCTTACCGCCTCTGGAAGCCCCTCGATACCGCTTTTTTCTGCGGCGTCCATCATGGCCTCGTCCGCCAGTTTGGCAAGACTTTTCGCTTGTCCGGCCATCTTTCCCGGCAGCGCTTCCTCCAACCGGCGCGTCACCGCCAGCAAATCAGAGCGCGCATCCTTCATGCCACCAAATGTCACCCTGTCTGGCCCGTTCACAATATGTTCCAGCATCGACTTGCTGCTAGAGAGCAGAGTAGGATCTAAAATTTCCTGCTCTGCCTCGATCGTTTCCAGCTCCTGCTCTGCAAATGCCTTCAACCCGGCCGTTGAAGGCATCGCCGGGCCTTCCAGCTTCGACTCCGTTTCCGTTGCGGTATAGGTCATGGGCTTGCCGTCCGGCCCCAGAACTGTTGAAGTCTTTTTCACCTGCCGCGGCACCTGAACTGTTTTCTCTGCTACCTGCGCGTCAATGTCGTCGTACATCTTTTTCTGCACAGCCCGGAATTGCTTGGTGTGCTGCTCGATGCCTTCCAGCACCTTCTCTCCAAGCTCTTCCGGTGAGCCTCTGAAGTCGGAAATGGTGTCTGCAACTTTTTGCACTGCCGCTTGTGTCTCGGCATTCTGCGCCGCGCGGAATTTCTCCATCTTGGCACTCGTCCAAAGGGAGCCTCTCATGTAGTTTTCGATTGTGCCTGACGGTTTGTTTGCAGCCTCCGATGGCAGCAGCCTTACCCCAGAAGCCTTGGACGCCAGTGCAGTCTGGGCAAACCGCTTAAACATCGGAGATAGCGCCTTTGCGCCAAGTCTGCCGGTTACATCTTGCGCGGCCTGCACGCCGCCCTGTATGGCCATTGCCTTGGCTGCCTGGCCGGGCGTCATCTTTGGATTCAGGTTGGGGAAAAACTTCTCTTCCGCCGCTTGCCGAATGTCTTCGCCCAGCACTCCGCCCGCCGTCGCGCCCGCCGCCCCGGTAGCAAACGCGCCAGGGCCGGTCTCCGCGCCAGCGCCCGCGCCAGCCCAGGAGCCGAAAAGGCCGCCTACCGTGGGCAGTGCATCCAGCGCATTCACCGTGTAGTTCATTGCCTTCTGCTTGAACCACGCCGGTGTGCCAGGATACGGCGCAGCGCCGGCTTGGACGGGCTGGCTCGGGTCAAAGGCGGTATCTCGCGCGAACTTCTTCATCACTGCCGGATCGGTAATTTTGTAACCAACCTGGGTGGCATAGTTCACATTGAAATAGGGAACGGGAATTGCCTTCCCATCCGGCCCCGTCATGTTGTAGGTGCCGTATCCGGTTCCGGTAGCCGGATTGATTTTGTTGGCCATCAGTTGCGCAGTCGTCAGATGCGGCTCGGCAATGCCGGCGTAAGGGTCATCCTGCTCTGCAATCTGCGCATAAGGGTCTGGAGCGTGTTGTGCCTTCGGGGGTGCCATTAGGGCCTCGTCACTGTCCAATTGTGTGCTTTGAGATCGTTTTCTACCCACTCCTCGCTTTTTCCCTTATTTTGCGGTAAGGCCATCGCCGCTTTCAGGCTCACTCTTCCCCTAGACAGCGTTGCACCACTAGCAGCTCCGCCGCCGGTATCAATGTCGGTGCGCAGTGGAACCTTCGGAACGCCGCGGTGCAACCGCGCAATTGTCTTGTCAAAGGCATCAAGCTGGCGAAGCGCCATTGAACGGTCTGGGGTCAACAGACCGGGCAGCGTCTGTCGAATGGCGTTTCTCATATCCTCCGACCCTTGGCCAGCCCCAAGAATGGTACGCATGGCCATGGCGTTTTCTGCCAATTGCCGCGTGGCGATCAGGAAGTCCTGCTGGTCGTCGCTCAGGCTCCCCAGAGCCCCTGACGCAATCAACTGGTCGAGCGCCAGGTGCGGGTCATCCGCCCGCATCGCCAGCGCAATCTTTACCTTCATCTCCTCCGGAAAATCCTGTTGCAGGTTGTTGATCGCGTCCCGCGTCAGCTTCGAGGTTCCCATAATGTCCTGCATCAGGTTCTCTCTCGCCAACGCCTTGTCTGCCTCGCCTGCCGGCAGGTACCGCCCTGGATACTTTCTCATCTCTGTGTACGGCACATAGTCAGGAGCGTTTCCTTTCCAGGTATCAAGTACAGAGAGCGGTGCCATCTGACGCGCTTGACCGTAAGATGCGCCTCTGATCAGAGCCAGTTTCTCCATGAATGCCTGTTTTTTGGCGGTCATTTTGTTCATGCTTGCGAACATGGCCTGCACGGTGGCAGGATTCTTTGGGTCGCCTTCGTTGTACCGCGTACCCGTCTGCTGGTCGATCACCTGCCCTGTTGCCGTATCGAATTTCAGCCCCTTGTTGGCTGTGGGCTTGGGCGCAACTTTAGCCGTCTTCAGCAACTCTGGCGGAATCGGCTTGTTGTTCATGTCGTACCATTTGCCGGTCTTCGCATCCTGTTGCGCGGTAATTTCGCTTCCGTCAGCAAGAATGAGGTTCTGCGTCTTGAAATTCCCGGTCTGGGTCGTCTGCATCAGCTCGTCCAGGCGGGCCTGTCTTTGCTCTTGTGTAGCGTCGGGATAGAGAATATCGTAATTTCGCATTTTCCCTTGAATGGTTGCCAACTCGCCTGCGCTTGCAGCCTGCGCCTGTTGCACCGCCTGCTGCTCCAACGACAGCGGCGCACCCGCGGCGAGCATATTCGCCTCCTGCTGCGCTTTCTGGTTTGCCAGCGCGCGCGCTCTTAGTTGCCCCGGTGTCTGCGCCGGTCCCTGCACCTTCACGGCCGGGCCGGCCGGCAGCGCTGGCCCCGCTGGCACTTCCATTCCTGGAATCGTCATTGCTTCCAAGCCGGGTTGTGCGGTCAAGCCAATCCTCGCTACCGGCTGTGACGGCGCTGCTACCATCTGATACAGCGCCCATTCCTTGACCTGCTGTGGTGTCCGTTCCTTTCCCCGACTATGCAATGTTTGCGCATAGGCGTTGGCATTATCTGGGTTGTCGAACTTCCCGAGATTTTCTCCGGTCTTCTGAAAATGATTCCATGCCGCCTTCTTCAGAGCCTTCCACTGCGGATACTTGTCCCAATCTTCAGCGGGCGGAATCTTGCCATTTACGAGAGGCGGCATCTTGCCGTCCGGCGTAAGAAACTTCCCGTTCACCACTGTCGGAACAAGAACCTCGCGGCCCTGGTCGTCTCCTATCGAAATCGATAGTTCGCTGCTATGGCTTCCGTCTGCGTTCTGCACGGTTGGGCGGTTCCAGATGGGAAGGTTTCCCGCCTCAATAAGCCCCTTCGGATTCGGAATCACCATCGTTTCGTAAGGGTTTATCGGCGCAGCTTCTTGTGGAGCAGCGCCAGCCTTCGGCGGCGCTGCCGCCGTGGTTGCGCCGTATCCTGGCTGTGCGCCAATCTCAACCGGCTCCGTGATATATGCGGGCTGCTGGATGCCCGCCGGCTGCATTGTCATTGACTGGGGCTGCGGTGCCTTCGTCAGCCGCAGCAGATGCCCAAACTTCTGCAAGGCGCCAGGATTCTTTGCAGGATGAAACAGGTCGTTGCGGCTCTGGATCGCATAGTCCAAGTCTTGCTTGGTCTGCAAGTAATCCGTGGTCCCTGGGGTGAAATTTGCGAGCTTCTGCTGCAGGTTGCCAATGTTCTGCTGGGCCTCGTCGAGATGTAGCTTGAACTCTTCATCGGAGAGCGCCTGTTTGCGGGCACGGCGCTGCTGCGCCGCCGCCTGGCCCTCCTCCCAGCCCGCCTCAAAGACTTGCGCATTCGCCATCGCCTGCTCCGTCAATCGGCTCTTAGCTGCTCTTCCCCGATACCCGCTTCCGCCCGCGGCTCTTGCTCTTGCCCATCTTCCCGCCACACGCCTTGGCCTGCGCCGCCGTCAAAATCACTTCGCCCTTATGCACCTTTGCGCTTCCCGTCTTGCGCACCTTGCCGCCCTTCTTGTAAGTGCCGGGCTCAGCCACTTCCTTCCCCTGGTTCCAGGCAGCGTTGTTCTTTTTGCCGCCTGTTTTCTTGGCTGCGCTTTTCTGCTTTCTCTTCGCTTGAGCCTTCTGCCCCGAATCAAAGCCGCTCTCGAACGCTTCAACATTTGCCATAACCCGCTCCTCTCATTCGTTTCAAAGCATACCCAGCAAGGCGCCCTCGCCAGCGCCTGCACCCTTTGTCAAGCCCAACCCCAAGATGCTGTTCGACCAGTTCTCCATCTGCTGTTGCGAGAGGTACGCCTGCTGCCCATAAGCCTGCTGTCCCTGACTCAATAGGTTGGTTCCCAAGCTGCCCAGTCCGCTTGCCGAGCTGCCCAGCAATGAAGAAATCATGTCGTTGATCTGCGCTCTCGATTGATCGCCTACCATCTGCATCTGCGCATTCGTTCCGCCGCTGCGGTTGCCAAATTGCGCGGCCACGTTTCTCTGCTGTTGCGCGCCCTGCTGGATGCCAGAAATCTCCGGGGCCAGCACTTTAGCCTGTTTTGAAGGGTCACCAGAGAGGAGCGAAGAGTAGAAGTTCGATGCCTGCGAGAGATTGCTCTCCCCCAGGCCGGTGGCAAAGCCGCCGATCTGCCCAAACTGGGCCATATCCTTATTAAGGGTGGGGTTGCTGCCACCGAAGAGTGAACTGAAGAATCCCATGCCCGCGCCTCCGTTGCCGGAAACAAAAATGGCTCAAGCCATCTCCGGCCTGAGCCATTGCTTATTCCCTTCAAGGCGCGCGCCCGGCGCCCTGAAGGGGGGCATGTCGCTCAACTCATTCTTCTACTGCTTCATCCTACCCCCAAACTAACCACGGGTCGAGACAGATTTTCCGCTCAAAACTCCTGCAAAACCATCACGGAGTTGTTTGCTGCCGCTCCGGTTGCGCCCAGCGCTATCGCCGCCGCGTCAAACCAGTACGTCGTCCCCAGCACCAGGCCGGACACTATAAAGCTAATGCTGACAGGCACAGAAACATCCGCGGCAATGGAAATCGATGGCAGCGTCCATACGATATTCGGTGGGTTCGCGCCGATATTGACCAATGTTCCAGTCGTAGCCGCGCCGTTGGCCGGGGGCGCGCCGGTGCCATAGTAAAACTCGATCGAAATGCCGTCACCCGCCGCCGTGTCGCTGGTAACCAGGTTCGCACTGTAATTGACGCTGATTCTTCCGCTTAACGTCGGTGTGATGGTTGGGCCTACGCCCTGCATTGAGTAGGAAACTGTGGAGCCTGGACCGCTAGGTGCCAGTGTCAGCGACTGTGCGCCGGCCGGCGCCGCCGCCGTGGTCGCAATCGTCTGGTCGGGCCAGCTCCCCGACACTGAGATTCCCGTTCCCGCCACCAACCCCGGTGTTGCCGTTCCCGTGCCGCCATTTGCCACGCTTACCGGCGTTATCAGCGCCAGCGTCACGCTCCCGCTTACGCCACCGCCCGTGAGTCCCGTTCCCGCAATCACTGCGGTAATCGTCCCCGCGCCCACCGACGCATTCGCCCACCAGTTCGCGCCATCAAATGAGACGCTTACAAAACTGTCCTGCGGCACCATGATCGATGCCCCAAGATTGATTGTTCCCTGCGACGGCGTGACGGTCACTGCTCCTGTTCCCTGGTTGCTGAAGGTCGTAAACCAAGGAATAGCCACAGCGAAATTCAGGGTGACCGCAATCGGCGAAGTGTCGTTTAACACAATCAGCGCGCCGTTATCCTGCTGTTGTGTCATGTAGCTGGTTTTCCCGGACTGGTTGTTTACCGAACCCAATGATGGAAAATAAGAAACATCCCCGGTCAGCGTGTTGAATGAAGTTACACCCGCTTCCTCTATCACCGTCGATTGCGCTATGGTCGTGGTCGCGGCTGCCGCTGCCGTTGTTGTCGCGGTTGATGTGCCCGTCACCTTTCCATTCAGGAGCACAATCGCCTGGTCGTGATCGTTCACCGCCGTATACAGCCGTTGCAGATGAACCGTGAGTTTGGGGTCAATCTCCTTGTCGATCTGCGGATAATAGGGCTGCGGCGGATTGATTGTCTGGGCCATGGCTACACCTGCGCCCCCAGCTTCTCCGGGCCACCAAACGGCGTGATAATCGTGTACGGCCCCGTGCTGCCCCACGGCTTCACTTTCGCTTCGCATTGCGTCTCGAAGAGATAAAATGGCGCCGTGGAAGTCAAGCCATAGGAAATCAACTTGAATTTGTTGGCCGGAATCGGTGTCTTCCATTTGGTTTGCACGCCGCCGGAGCTGGGCACCGTCAATGTGATCTGCGGCCATTGGTCAAAGCTCAGCGTCAGCGTCATTGCGGCTGTTGACAGGTAGGCGATATTCATCTCGCGAATGTGCTGCCAGCCTGGCATCCCGTGGGAAGTAAATTCACTTTGCCATTCCACGGTCGACTCCGGGAACGGCTGGTAAACCCACTTCACGCCCCAGGTGCGCCAAGGCACGCCGTCCGTGGTCACAATCCGCATCGAGTGGGCCAGAAACGGCGGCGTGAAAGTCAGCGGCTTGATGCTCTGGCCGTGGTAGGTTATCGGCGACTCGTTGGGAGTAAAAATGGTCAGATCATCCGAACGTTCCACCGTCACCATCTTCGGCACGTCAAAGCTGTCCGCTTCCAGAATCATGCCCTGCACAAACTTGGTTCCACCAAACCCTCCATCATCCCAGTCCGTAGGCCGATCCTGTGTGGCTTCGGGCAGAGAAATAAAATCCGGCTGCCATAGGTCCAGCACGTTGTTCGCCCATGTTGGCCAGGTCAATACCAGCCCGATGTCAATCAGGTCATCGCCGTAGCCAGCAGTGAAGTCCACAATATAAGGCAACAGCGTTCCCGTCCCCACGAGCACTGTTGGCGAAAAGCCGGTCAGTGCCTGCGCAAACTGGTTGGCGTAAAGCGCCACGTTAATAGGGTTCCGGTTATTTACGAGCGCCTTGATGAAGACATCTCCCACCCGTTTCCACGCTCGCGCATCGCCGGCGTTCTGTGCGCCGGTAACCACCACTGAGGTCGCCAATGTCTCCGTAACGCCGCTACCCAGCACGCGCACCGTGCCATCAGTGCAGCCCACCATCGCCGTGTTCGTTTCCGGCCCTTCTTCCAGCGCGTGAACGGTGAACGGATACTGGCCCACGTCCACGCTCCAACCCTGAGCGATGGTGTCCAATACCAGCGTGCGCGGCGTTCCCGTCGTGTCCTCGTAGTCGTAGTAAAGATAGCCGTTGGCATAAGCCAACTTTTGCGCGCTGGGCTTGGTGTCGTCTGGCGGATAAATAGTGAAGCCGGCCACTGTCACCGGCTCGGGTGTTACGCCCTCGCGCGGGAACAAGTTGTAAATGTCCGCACAGAGAAATGTGTCCCCTCCACCGAAAGGACTTGAATAAATGCCATCTTTCGCCCGGAAAAACGTGATGTTGCCGCCGTCCGTGCAAATGCAGGTGGGAATGTAAAGTCCGCGGTCGCTTGATGCCAGCACCAGGTTGAAGACACTACCCGCCACGCCGCTCACCGTGGCCAGCGCAGTCGTAAACGTGGGATAAATCAGCCAGCGCCGCTCCGTTGAAAACACCATTCCCAGGCCGGCCGTGATGCAGCCGTTCATCAGCGGCTCTGAGGGGCTTGTCACCGGAATCTGATTGGTCTGCGGCGCGGAATCGGGATTATTTCCCTTGGTAAAATACAACGTTCCCGGATTCAGTTTGTCGCCCACGCCAAACATATAGGCCGCATTGTCTGTCGGTCCCCATAGATAGGGCAGCGGCTGCGCTGCCAGGTCCGGCTCTGGTATCTCATAGGCTAGATTTGTTCCGTCCGGCACCTCGTAGAGCTGCATCGACGTTGCGGACGTGGGCCGCGTCACCAGCGTATAGGCCAACGAGGTGGGCGTGCCAACGAGCACTTCTGTTCCGGGCAACCAGCGCGTGTCAAACTGATCTCCAGAAATCCAGGTCGCGACACCGCCGGTTATGTCAATCACGCCTTTGTGCGGCAGGTCAATCACCGGAAATGGCTCGTAATTATCAAACTGCAAGATTGGATTGGAGGCGGCGGCTGTATCGGAGAGTTCATCCACGATCGGCGTGTTGTAAACCACGTTGTCTATTGTTCCGCCCAACCCGTCATTCGCTCCTGTAGCCACATAGGTGAAGTTGTCCAAGCCGGAATCCATCCGGTAGTAATCCACTTTGTCCACTTGCGGGTCGGTGGAATAAGCCGAGAGCACCGTGTTGGCCAACACCGGCGTCTGCTGCAACGGCGATTCCGGCGAAGGATTCGAGAGCGCGCCGGTGATCGAGCTGCGATAGACATAGCGATATTGCACTTCGTTTCTTACGCCAAAAGGCAGCGGCGGAATCGTTGGCGAATTCGGCGAGGTCGAGGGAGTGGTAAGAATGACCGAACGGCCCGTCTTATCCCAGTAATCCCAATCAATTTCAACTTCGTAACTCCCTGTTCCAGGAAACGTCATTGCGAATGTGTTCGTCTGCGCGCCGTCGTTTCCTGTTGTTTTTCCCAAATTTCCAACAAACTGCAACGGCAGCGAGTTGACCACGGTGATCCTCTGGCCAAAATCGCCGACAACTCCAGGACCTGACGCCCATCCGGACCCTGAACCCACGGCAGCGGTCGCGCCACCGCCAAAGCCAATCATGATGTCGTCTTTCCATTGAATGGTGAACGAATAGGTTCCCGCTGCCGGCACAAACAGGGTGCCTACAATGCAGCAGTTGAAGTCGTCGTAGCCCTCCGATTCCAGCGCCGGGTCGAAAAGCGGAATTGTGCTGGCGATTGAACCGTCAGAATTCAGCACGTTCCAGTTCACCGGAACCGTACCGTTTTCGGGTGTCGAGTCAAAGACCCAGGAGTTATTTGTTGGCGAGGCGTCGGGAACAGGGTCGGTGATTGAACGGGAAATGCCGGAGCCTGTATCGTTCGGATTTTTCCAGATATATTGCGCCACGGGGCCGGAGTGCGGCGACCCGCCGCCCGTTCCCGATGTTGTTCCCGGCTGCGAACCCCAGACATAAGCCGTCACTTCGCCCAGCGTCGAAATCACTGTAGCAATGGCAGCCGTAGACACTGACCAGTTGATCGTGAAACTGCCGTTGTTATGCAGAGAAAATTGATTGCCATGGGAGTCAATGCCCACTTGCAATTGCGCGGCATTGGCCGGCACTGTCAAGGTAGTTCCGGCGCCAATAGCGAAAACCAGCACCTCGCTGCCCGTAGGCGGCACGACGTTGCCCGCAATGTCCGTGAAAGCGCCTACCACAATGACCGGAGAGCCTGTATAACCTAAAACTCCCGTTGGATAGCCCGCTCCTGTCGGACCCGCATCGCCCGGCCCATGCGTTGCGCCGTTCACCGTAGCGCTTCCGGTCACGCTGAGCGTGATCTGTGCTCCATACACCAGCTCGGGACCACCGCCGGTAATCACCACCGGAGGTGTTCCGTCAGCAGCGTCTGTCTGGCCATAATCGTAGTTGGGGTTTACGCCGCCCACGTTGGTCCAGGGAATGGTGGTTGCAGGCAGGTTATCGACACCACTTGTCGTGGAAGCTGTGGTGGAAACTGTCGGCTCGACCTGTGGCTCTTCAATCCCTGTTTTGTAAATCAGGCCGTCGGAACGGATCTTCGTCATGCCTGTGCAATAGGAGGAGGATGGCGGGAACGAAACCGGGTCGTTGTTGATGGCGTACTCGGTCGTGATCGTCACATCTTCCGATGAGTCACCCGTATACATCCACGGCTGCACGCTGGCATTGGGCCGGAACGGGCATAGAGAAATGGGATTCCCACTGTAGCCCGACCCCACCTCGGTCGAGTTCACGTAGACCGTCCCAGCGGCACCAACTACGCGCACATAGCCGGCCACCGGCCCGTCTGGAGTTGTGTCATTCAGCAGGCGCGCAGAATGAACCGGAGTGGGCAGCCCGGAGATCAGCGCGGCGCTCTCCGTGGCGCGGTCAGTAATCTGCAACTGTTTGTAGGCGCGCACGTTTTGCAGATAGCCGTATTTTTTGGGTGGCAGCGCGTCCAGCGGATGTACCGTATCGATGCCGCCCGGAACAAACCGGACTCCGTTCGCGTCTCTTTTGTAATTCTGCGGATTCGCCACTTTTGCCGCCCCTTGAAACAGCAATGGCCCAAACCATCGCTGGCTTGAGCCATTGCTTGTTCCGCGGATGCGGAGGCATGTCGCTCGTTTTTTTACCGCCGGCCCCGCCTCGTTGACGGGGTAATTTGCTGACTAGCGTTTTGTCCCGCGCTCGCCGTCGAGTACCTTTCCTGATTCCGGTCCTGTGCCTGGCCTCGTTGCACCAAAATATCCGCAAAGCTCCCGGTACTCTTCAACCGGGTGTTCTCGGCCGAACACGCCTGAATCGCGCGCGCTTCCAACTGCAGCGCCTGCTCGAACTCCGCGCCGCCCATCTTGAAGCAGGCCAGCGACTGTGCCAGGTCCAGCACTACGTCCCAATCGCTCCTGGACACCTGCACATAATCCGTGTCCAGCACCGGCACCGGCGCATTGCCCAGCACGGTTACTCCAATGCCTGACCCCACTGGAGCCGCCAGAAAGTCAATCCCTCCTATCACCAGCACTGGCCCAAAACTGGTGGGCGTGGAATCCCATTCTGGCGAATAGCGGTCCGTGGCGGCGATCGAGTCCACACTGACCGCCTGGCCATTCACTTTTCCCAACATCACCCAAGGCGTCTTCAACAGCAGATTCATTCCGTCCTGGTAGCGCCGCAAACAATATGCCGCCCGCTGGCGGTCCGTCGCCTCGCTCTCTCTCCCCAGCAGGTCGGCCAGTGCTCCCCATTCCAGAACCCAGGCAAAATCATCGGGAACATTCAGCAGCGTTGAAGCGGGCGGCACAAACGCCGTGCCGCTCTCCGAGACCACTGCTTCATAGGTTCCCGGTTGTCCCGGCGGAATATCCACCACCCAGGTCAGCGGCGGCTCCGAAGAGAGCATGAAGGTCTGCGGTGTTCCGCCCGGAGCCTGCCAGAAACCCGCCTCATAGAATTCCTGTGCCACCGTATCGTCGCGATAAAGCGTCGTGGGTGATCCGCCCAGTGGCAGATAGCGCACCCTGGCCACGTCGATCACAGTGTCTGGCAACGTTGTCAGCCGCGTTCCCGGCGTCAATGCAATTGCAGGCATTAAAACCTGGTTGCAGTTCGACACCTGCAACATCTCATCCCGGCGCCGCTGCAAGGCTTGAGAAAGATCGTTGATATTGAACTGCGTCGTGCCCGTCCACACCCCGCCCGTAGGCGGCTCCAGCAGATGGTATTCCATCATGGTGTAGCTGTCGGTATCGGTCAACGTGCGCAGCCGCGGAGAGCCGGCCAGCAGAGCCAGCGAGTTCCATAAATTCGATGAACTATAAACGAAATCTGTTTTCCAGGTATAGGTCAGCGCATTGAACATGCGCAGTGCTTTGGTGAGATACAGGCCGTTCTCCTCGTCGGTCCAGTAGACGTTTCCACTGTCGGCCAGGCGCTCAGCCAGCTCCGCCCGCGCAGGCGCGAATTGCAACCAGCTATAACCTGCCACAAGCGCCTCCGCTAACTTCAGCCACTAACTCCGCTTCGTTGTCGCTCTCTTTGACTTGCCGGCTCTTTTCTTTTTCAACTTCGGCCCCGCCGCCTCGATATGCTGAGTTGCAATCCGCATCGCGGCCTGCCCATCTGGGGCGATGAAGGTGCGGCTGCTGTAGGTCGGATTCTTTCCCGTGCCTCTGCTGCTTACGCGAATGATGAAGCCGTTCTCCGCGCGCTCCATCGCTGTATCCACAGCCCCGCCGCTTGACGGTGGCGTTGCCTGCGCTTTCGTCTTTTTCTTCCTCGCCATTTCGTCACCTCTTGGCTGCAAGTCTCTTGTGCGTGCGCTTTTTGCCGCGGCCCTTCTTCATGCCGCTTACCGCGATGTCGGGATACTTGCCATGCACCTTGCGCCGTACCGCGGCCTTCTCCGCGGCCGTGCCATGCTGAGATACCCGAGCCAGCGCGTTCCGCGCGTGAGCCTTGTCCTCGATCGGATAGCGGCCACCCTTCAACGCAAACGCCTTAGCTGGCAGCTTCTTGCGCTTCTTGTAGGTCAACTTCGCCATCGCTCTCCCTCCCAAGCTGAAAATAGAAACGGCTCAACCGTTTCTGGTTGAGCCATTGCTTCTTCCCGCTAAGGGAGGCATGTCGCTCGATATTTCTTGGTTTGAACCTAACTGCGCTTCGAGACCGCCCGCTTTCCGTGCGCTTTTTTCCGCTTTCCCTTTTTTCGCGGTCCGATCTTTCCTTCCTTGCGTAAATAGCTCAGAAGAATTGCCTTCGCCTGTTTCTTTTTGCGCACAATCTTTCCGCTCCTGCCGGAGTGCAGCTTGTGTGCCCGAAAGTCCGCCATGATTTCGCTCGCCGGCATAATCCCCCCCCTATTTCTGCGCTCGCGCAATCAGCGCCGCCAAGGCGGGATTGCCAGCGTCGTGCTCTTCGAGGTGCGCCACGCGCGCGTGACGAAAAGCAGGAACAAGCGTGAGCGGGTTACAGGCATTCGTCGCCGCCAGCGTTAATGGACCCCAGCCGCTGTCTACCGCAAGCGGGTTGCCTTGGTGAAAGCTGTTGACCGCCTGCTGTAGCAGCCCCACCGCCGTTCCTGGCCCCATATTCACCGCCGCGTCAAAAACGCGCATCGCAACCTGGTCGGAAACCAACTGCGCGAACCATTGATTCCAGAAATTCTTCTGGTAAAACGCTTCGATAGCTGTTTCGCGCTCTCCACGCGGCAGCGCCACAATCTCCGCGAACTGCTGCGGGAAAACCCCGGAGTTGATGCCCGCGATGGCAAAGCATGGCCCTACGCAGCCCGCGGGGCATTCGTCTGACTCTGCTGCGCAAGCCCGCGCCGGATCTTCGTTGTTCATCATGAAGTCAAAACAAGCATTCCAATCGCTCATTTGTCGTCCTTGCTCCGGCTTTCCCCAAAGCACCATTGAGTGAATCCGCCTGCCAGTGTGAGCAAACCGCCAAGGATAATGTTCAGTCCATAACTGGTTGATTGCTCTACCTTTCCCAGCGCAATGACCATCGCGAGAACCGCCAACAGTATCAGCAATAAAAAGCCCAACCCCATCTTCGCGAAGGGGAGCCATCCGGCATTGGGTGGTTCTCTCATCACCTGCCCCGTTCATGTCACTTTCATGTCGCCTTGTTCAGTCCCAGCAACTTGCTGATGACACCGCAAATAAAACTCAGAATGCGTGTTCCCAGATTCATGCGGCCTCCGCTACACCAGCACGGCCCCGCTCAGCGCCGGAATGCTTTTGGCCACAGAATTCCACGCATCCTTGAAATCGGTGGCGGGCGTGTGATACCAATGCCGCTTGATAACCGTGCGACCGACGTGCGGGTTTCCCAAAGAAGTAGCTTTGACCCCAGCCTTGTTGCTCGATTGCGGCAGCGCGGCCAACACGGCTTCAATTCCGGCCACCAGCACATCGATCAAGGGAGAGTAAACCTCTGTCAGCGGAATCACTGCTGTGATTGCCACAATGGTGTTGAGCGCGTCGATCACCAGTTGTACCGTGCTGCCGGTCTGCCATTCCTGTTCCGCCGTCATCAAAGCGCCGATGGCATTCTGCAACGGTTCCAGCCAGCTCGCTCCTGGCTCGGCCACGGCCAGCACCGCCGCGGCCTCTTTCAGAACCACATTGATTTCGTTGATGACTTCGGAGCCGGTACAGCCTTCCAGCACCGCGCTGCCGCCCAGGCTTCCCGCTGCGGCCAGCAGCACCGAACCCTTTCCAAATTCCCTGCGTGTCAATACCATGACTGCTCCTTTCAGCGGATCGCCGCCAAATCGGCTTCGAGCTGGCTTAGATTGAAGCCGTCCGGCGTTCCTTTCTTGCCAATCCAATCGCGCGCGAGCAGCGCGTGTGCCTCGTCCACGTACTGGTTCCAAAACGCCACCGTCATTTTGTAGACTGAGCCCCAGGAGATGAAGGTGAATGTTTCTGCGTCGTAGCCGCAAACAAAGACGCAGTGACCGCCGTCAATCCCGCCATCATCGGCAACCACGTCCCAGACCGGAGGAATGTTGTCCATGATGAAATTGGGTACGTTCATCCCGATATACAAGCCGCCGAAGATGTAAATGGCCTGGCGAAGCTCGTCCAGATTCTGGACGGCCGGGTCGGCAAATCCCAGCAGCTTATGGCCGTGAAAACTTGTGTTTCGCCAGTCCGTCAGCACATCCAGCTCCACGCCGCCATTGTCCGTGGAAGGATTGCCGGGCACGTAACCGCACCACTCTTCGTAAGCGCTTAGAATGGCGCTGTCGGGCAACGTCAGTTCGGTTTCGGTGTTGGCAGTCCACACCTGCAAGGCGTGGCCGCAACCGGCACAGGTGCAGTCTCCGAGCGTGTCGT
>Ga0326728_10012231_pt1 | contig 19159 bp, 20 predicted proteins | sample MB3enrmetagenome_FD_207602 | JGI IMG/M metagenome (GOLD analysis project Ga0326728, IMG submission 207602) | Lab enriched peat soil microbial communities from McLean, Ithaca, NY, United States - MB31MN | ecosystem: Environmental > Terrestrial > Soil > Wetlands > Peat | place: USA: New York... | reverse complement strand
TGGAGTTCTCTAGGGAAGGGGAGCGCGAGGCTGCGGAGGTTATATCGCATTTGCTCCAGAAAGTGTTGCCGTAGAGATCGAGAAGCAAGTGTAATTCGGCTAAGTCGTTGAAAGGAAAGCACGGGCCTGTAGCTCAGATGGATAGAGCAACGGTTTCCTAAACCGTAGGTCGGGGGTTCGAATCCCCCCAGGCCCTCCATCTTTTCAAGGACTTACATTGAGCCCGCTTTTTCTGGCTACTTTCTCTGGCTACTTTAAGGGACAGCGGGTTCGTGCTTGAGTTCAGACTCCGCTGTCTTGAGCTTCTGCCAAACCGCTTCTGAAGCCGCTAACTGGGCCTGGTCTCCTGCGTGCGAATAGATGATGTTCACCCGGTGGTGCGCGTGTCCCAGTCGGTCCATGCGGGTCTTCACATCCACCCCTTCGTTCAGCATGAGCGAGTTGTTCAAGTGCCGTAGGGCGTGCCAGTGAAGTTCCGGAATACCGGCCTCGCGAGCAAGGGGTTTGATGTACTTGGACATCAGATTCCCCATGTCGATAGGCATGCCGCGTTTGCCAGGGAGCACCCAGGCGTTGGGCGGGGCATTCGGGAAGTTCTTCTCTTTGTACTCCCGCAGTTCCTTCATCTGTTCGTCGGTAAGCACGACCTTCCGATAACCTTTCTTGGTTTTGGGCAGCGTGCTTTTCCCTTCCCAGACTGATTCTCGGGTCAAGACGGTATTGTGTTCCCACACGATTGACTCCCATCGAAGTCCGCGCAACTCCCCGCTCCTGTTTCCCAACCACAGTGCCAGTTGCCAGGCCATTCTGTGAATTGGCGCCTTTAGTCCATTCTGGATGGCGACAACTTGCTCAGCAGTAGGGAGGATATAGGGCTTCTCGGGACCTTCGGCGGGTAATTTGACAAATCGCGCGGGGTTGTATGTTAGCCCATGCCCAAGCCGGATGGCTGACGAAAAGACACTCGACAGGTAAGTGCGGTACTTCGCGGCGGTCCTTTTCTTGAGGTTGAGGCTGTCGAGGTATTTCTGGATTTCTGCGGTGCCCAGACTATCGAGCAGGCGTGCACCAAACCGCTGGAGCCATATCTGATTCATCACCCATTTCATGTCACGCACCGTACTGGGTTTCTTGTCCTTTAGTTCGTGCCTTGTTTCCTTCTTCTCTTCATCGTAAAAGTACTCGCACCAAAAAGCCGCCAAGGTGCGCGAGCTTCCGGCGACTTCACGATGGTCGTTCAGTTTCTTCATCCATTCGCGTCTGAGTTTCTGTGCTTCGCTCTTCGTGAGGTCTTTCACCCGCCCCAGGGTGTGTGAGGGGCGGTGGTTTCCTTCTGTCCACTGTACGTACCAGCTTCCGCTTTTGATACGGAGGCTGCCTTGCCTATCCCGGCGTCGAGTCATTTTCACTCCTCCTCGAGTCGCCGAGTCCAACTTAGGAACTTTACAGCTTTCCTGCGGTGCTAGCAAGTCATGAACAATCTGGGCGTTAAACCTGATATCGGTAGGCGTAAGCCGTGTATGCGGAAGGTACTGAGGATGACTCGGGTCGAGTCTCCGGTAAATAAAACTAAGGCTGCACTTGAGGCATGCAGCTAGCTCGTCAACGGTTAACCGAGTAGTTGTTTCACTTTCCACGTTCTTGTTTCACCAAGTTTTCCATTTGGCAGACCGTACCGGGGGTACCGTTGCTACGTTCTTCTCCGTCCTACAACCACCACTGCAGGGGCGTTTTGATTCGTGTAATTTGAGCGTTGGTTCTTTCTCATGCCTTTATTATCCTTTTCGGCTTTCGGGTTGCGGTCACTCTTCGGCTTCTCGGCCACGCCTTGTTTCCTTGACAAATGGTGGTCCTCCATGTAAGGAAATTACATACACAAGCTGAGAGTAATCCTTGGGAGGCGTTAATGAAATCAACTGTCCTAGCGAGGGTCTCAAAGCGGAAAGCAAAAGAGGAGCGGCTTCTGGATTTCGAGGCTCTCGCACGGTTCGCAAACCTCGGCGACAAGCCCGATGATTGGGCAAACTTCCGCCGGATGTGGCCCGAATTCTTTCCCGCTGACATGACAAAGTGGATTTACATAAATGCTGGGAAATGGTGGGAAGTATCGCATCTCCCTGACCCGGAAAAGACGATGCGAAACGTTAGACCACACTTGCTCTTCTACCGCAACCTGCTGCGTAGGGTGTGGAGGAGGAAAGACCCATAGGGCGATGGTTTAGGCGTACTGCTGGGATTGGACGCAGCTAGTGCACCAATTCTCGAAGAGGACGAGGTGGAGGAGGAAGAGCCGCTACAAATCAAAGATGATGACGGGACGATATACGAAGTGCCCGGCCACATCGAGAATGGGAGCTTGTTGATGTGGAAAGCACCAGAAACAGATATACCTCAGGTACACACCGACGGCAAACTCACCACATGGACGCGGAGAGAAACGAACTATGGCCTCCCAATCGGAACCCCAGTGGTTGATGGCAAAACAGGCACCATCAACTGGGAATTTCGCTGCCAGTTCCAACGCGCTATCTATGACCTCATGCAGGAGCGGTGGCGAGCAAGGAAATGCCGATGGGGCCCCTGCAGCAAATACTTTGTCGCGGACAAAACAGCGCGGAAGTACTGTTCACCAGAATGCTATGAGGCCAAAAGAATAAAGCAAGCCAACGATTATTACTGTCGCGATGGTAAGGCCAAAAGACAAGCATCAAAGGCCAAACAGACCGGTGCCCACAGCAGGAAATCGTAAACCTTTATACCCCAGGTCATAATTACTGGTGACAGTTCACGTTTTGCGGCGAGCCCGGCCGCGATGCGGCGAAACAGGTCAATTGTGAACTCGCCCGCCATAGTGCCTCCGCACCGTGAATCGTCCACCCTTCGTCGCGCTCCACCTCTGAGTGAAGACATCCGAGGAAGTTGAGCATCCCATAACACCCTTGCCGGCCCCCTTTTCCTTTTCAGGCTCATCCTTGATAAGCAGGGAACTCCCAGCCAAGACAAACTCCCCGTGCTTTCCGGTTTGAAGCTCTGACCGGGACAGTAAATTTACCTGCACCTGCCAACCCGTTATCCTGTGCGTGATGAAAGGGCCGACTCTGCGGAACCCGGAGAACACCGGGCCACCATGGCGTCGGCAAGGAGGAATAGTAAGTATGAAGTGTAATGAACATAACTCAATCCAGCACGATTACTCTTTCAATTTCTGGATTGGCTGCCACAAATTCACCGAGGGCTGCAAGAACTGCTACATGTACATAGCACAACAGCGGCGGGCGGTGGACCCTACTCAAATAAGGCGATGTACGACGACGTGGGGACAGCCGCTCAAGTGGCAGAGAGAGGCTGAAAAAGCAGGCGAATACAAGAGCGTCTTCGCCTGCTCCTATTCGGATTTCTTTTTGCCCGAAGCTGACGGCTGGAGAGATGACGCCTGGGCTCTGATTCGTCAGACCCCCAACCTCATTTGGCAATTGGCCAGCAAGCGCACGCACCTGATTGCTGACCGACTGCCGAAAGACTGGGGCAACGGTTACAGGAACGTCTGGCTTGGAACTTCGGTGGAGTTAAAGAAGTATCTGCCGCGGTTAGATACGTTGCGCAAAATCCCGTGCGTGCTGCGATGGGTCGATTTCGCTCCAACGCTAGAAGACCTGATGCCGGAACTCTCCGAACACCTCGACGGTTTCGGTTGGGTGAACGCCTCTGGTGAGACGGGTTGCAGCGCGGTCCACCCGAGGCCCTTCGATGTGCAATGGGCCAGAAACATCCGCGACCTATGCTTAAAGAAGGGAATTCCATTCTACTTTTCGCAAATCGGCGGGTGGAACCGATACCCTTCGCGCTTGCTTGATGGAGTCGAGCATAACCAGGTCCCGCGACTTCCTGAGCCAGCGGTTAAGCAATTAAAGGTTCTCGAACTTGAATAGGGTGGCGACCTACGCCAATCCGGCTCTGCGGAACCCGGAGGACCGGGCCACCACGGGTCGGTTGTCATGCAAGACAAAGGAATACACAGAGAACGAATATGGAAACAGTTAACACTGAAATCGACGTCGCGCACGGACTCAACGTATCGCCCAGCGATGCGACGGCATCCGCAACTATTAACGAAGCTGAGAAATCAGCCCGAGCGTTGAAAGCCCCCGCAGGTCGGAACCCGGGGCAGGTTCAAACTCTAGAAGTAACTCGGCCACAACCTGTGGCGGGAAACGCACCACGTAATGGAGGAAGGAAGAAAGCTACGATGAGCAGAACGAAATTGTTTATCGAGGGATTTGCTCTTATCTATAAAGATGACAGGTTCTATGGTGAGATGGTAATTGTTGATACCGTCTTTATGGAAGAGAGTGTAGCCGAAGTCCTTAAAGAGAAGGGCAATGACCCCAACGAGCTTCTAATCGTAAAAGTGAAGCTCGCCCTGTACACGGGCCGGGTGCTGGACTTTCAAATCTACAATCCAGTCAACCGCGAGTGGAGTGAGCCTCTAGAGCCCACTCAGAGAATAATAGATTTATTCGAAGAAGAAATATGTGCCGAAGTGTTGCTAAGCGCCCGCCGGCAAGAAATCTGTAAGAGACGGTTGGCGAAGAGAGCCAATAAACGACAATGAACAACCTCCACGCCGACGCTAACAAATTGGCGGGGAGCAGTCCTACGACTGCCCCCGCCAAGACCGATAGGAAAGACGATTGGCAGACCACGAAGAGAGGCTATAACTTTTACGAGGTCCTCTCGGCGTTTCAGAAGGCGATTCGCCGCGGTGACGGAAAGCTGGCCGGCTATTGGGCTTTGGAACTCTATGACTCCGGGTTCGAGACTCATGTTTGGAATCGGCTGCGCATCATCGCATGCGAAGACATCGCCGAACCCATCACAAGGGAAATCGAGGCGCTGAAACAGAGTCACGATTTCGTCAACAAGGGAAAGAAGAAAGATGAACCCAGGAAGCCTGGCCGATTGATGGTCGCCAAGGCAACGCTGCTCCTTGCGGCGGCCAAGAAATGCCGGGACGCGGACCACTTAATATGCCTGGTGTACGAAGACAATGCGATTCCCGCGGAAACTCTTCTCGCTGACCTGGGAGCGGCGAAGGATGACGCCAAGAAGGAAATCCCGGACTACGCTCTCGACATGCACACGCTGCGTGGTCGGAAGATGGGGCGAAACAACCGGAACGAATTCCTGCAAGCGGAGTTCCAAGCGCCGAAGCCCAGGGTTCTGGGGATATTCGATGAGGAGTTAGGCCTGAAGTAGCTTTTCCGCGGCCTACGGCGAGGCATACCGACAGGAAATATGATAGGAGATAATGCAATGGGGACTAGTCTCCTGTCCCAGTGGTTCGTGACATAATTCAGTCGGGATGGGCAGCGAGCGTGCGCTGGGCATAGCGAGCTATGCTGGCTAGAATCTCGTCGGCCGACTTGGTCCAAACGAAGGGTGTGGGATCTTCATTGTGGACGGCGATGTACTCGCGGATAGCTGATTCCAAGTCCTTCACACTGCGAAACACGCCACGGCGAATCCGCTTGTTGGTGAGTTCGGCAAACCATCGCTCGACCAAGTTGATCCACGAACCGTACGTGGGGGTGAAGTGGACATGGAACCGTGGACGCTTGACGAACCACTTTCGGATCATCGCCGTTTTGTGCGTGCCGTAGTTGTCTAAGATGAGATGGACATCCAGCGCGGCAGGCACCTGAGCCTCGATGGCGTCCAGGAACTCGCGAAATTCCACGGAGCGATGGCGGCGATGCAGTTGGCCGATCACGCGGCTGGTCTTCAATTCCAGGGCGGCAAACAGTGAAGTAGTGCCATGGCGTTTGTAGTCGTGCGTGTGGCGCTCGAGTTGCCCCGGCCGTAAGGGCAGCAGCGGTTGCGTGCGGTCGAGCGCCTGAATCTGGCTCTTCTCGTCCACGCAGAACACCAGGGCGTGATCGGGCGGGTTCATATAGAGGCCCACCATGTCGCGCACTTTCTCGATCAGCAAGGGGTCGGGCGACAGTTTGAAAGTATCGGTGCGATGAGGTTGCAAGCCGAACGCGCGCCAGATCCGGCTGATCGTCATCCGGCTGAGCCCGGTAGCTTTCGCCAAACCGCGTGTGCTCCAATGCGTCTCTCCGCGCGGCGTGCTCTCCAAGGTTTGAATGACCACCTGCTCGATCCGGGCATCGCTTACCTTACGGGGCGCCCCGGGTCGCGGTTCGTCATAAAGTCCTTCCAGGCGACCATTCAGAAATCGGGAGCGCCACTTGCCGACCATGCCCAGCGAGGCACGCACTTTCCGCGCCACCGTTTTGTTGTCGAGCCCCTCGGCACATGCCAGCACCAGTCGCGCCCGCCGAGCCAGGAGCGGTTGGCTGCGCGCCCGATGGGCCAGCGATTGAAGCCGATCCTGCTCTTCTTCGGTCAAAATCAACGGCTGCTTGGGTCGCCCGGTTCGCATCTAAGCCTCCTGCACCTTAGATGCATGCCGCCCCTATTTAGTTCACTTATTTCTGGGACAGGAGACTAGGCGGGCAGGAGGTAAATTTGAACTCATCGATCAGGCATCGGCATTTTCTTTATATCGCACTTGGAGTTTTGGCGGAAGTCACTTTCGCCTGGGCGCAAACGGCCCAACAGCAGGCGGGACAATATAATCCGCCCGAAGAGAAGAGCGGCGCGCAACCGCAACAATCCGGCGCAAAGTCTGCTGCGCACGCGGCGGATGGCGACGAAGCGCCGGTGCGAAGTGTTCCCGATCCGGGAGTCATCACCACCCGGCAGAGCATCACTCCGGCGGGCATTCAGGCCATCTTTGAGAGCAGGATCTTCGGCGTAACCTTTGGCGCCACAAGCGCCGAGGTTTATGCCCTCGCGGCGCCTCGCAGCGGCCTCGTCATCTTCAAAATGGACTGGCAGACCAACAAGGTTCTTGAACAGGTGCGCTCGCGGGGAACGCCCGGCAACCAGGGTATTACTTTCGATCGGGTCACTGGCGCACCGCTGGTAAGCGAAGTTGGCCCCGAAACAATTGGAGGGAAAGTCAGGAGTTCCGTACGTCTGATTTCTGTGGCGAATGGCGCCGGAAAACTTATCGCCCACGTGCTGGGCACCACGAATGCCCGGGGGGTGGCGGTGCCCGCGCCCTCACGGGATAGCTCCTCGCCCCGCTACGCGATCATTCCCATGACCTTTGACGACGCGGCGGCCATTGTGGATTTGAACACGGGCGCGCTGAAGAGTTCAGTGAAGACCGGGATCGCTCCCTTCGGCGCCGCCATCAACGCCGCGAGCACGGTGGCCTATGTCAGCAACTGGGGCGGGCGCCTCCCGCGCCCTCAGGATCTAATTGCCGCCACCGGCTCAAACAAGGGCGCTGACCTCGCCGTGGTGGACATGCGCGGCATCGCGGCCAGTGGCACAGTCAGCCGCATTGACATCGCTACGGGCAAGGTGACGAACAATATTGACGTGGGCCTGCACCCCACCTCCCTCGCCTAGGACGAGGCCCACCATCGCCTCTTTGTGTCCAACAGCAACAGCGATACGATTTCCGTGATCGACACGGCCCAGAATAAAGTCGTGGAAACCATTTCGGTCCAGCCTTTCGAACGCAAAGTGGCGGGCGTTGCGCCGGAGGCTGTGGTGGTATCACAAGATGGGCGGCGGCTCTACGCCGCGTGCGCGGGAATCAACGCCGTCGCGGTGATCGGCGTGGGCGAGAGCGGTCAAGGAGCGCCCAAAATCCTCGGGCTGATTCCCACCAATTGGTATCCCGACACCACATCGCCCTCAGCCCGGACGGGGCTTATCTGGCGGTGTCGACGCTCCTGGGCGTAGGCGCAGGATGGAAGACCGCGCCTATTGCCGCCTTTGCCAAAGAAATGGGACTGGAACGGGAGGCGGGACCCACGCGGCGCTATGTTCACTCGGATCGCGGAACCGTGCAGGTGATACCGCTTCCCGATGCCAGCCAACTTCCCGCCTATACCACCGCCGTGGCTGAGAACAACCGCATGCGATGGCGCGGTACAGGTGGAAGCGTTAATTCCGCCGCTGTAACGCGTTCCGCCGCCAAGCCGATTCCCGTCCCCGTGCATCCTGGCGAACCGTCACCAATCCAGCACATCGTGTACATCATCAAGGAGAACCGGTCCTACGATCAGTTTTTCGGCGGAATCGGGAAAGGCAATCGCGACCCGACGCTCCAGGCTTACGGCGATGCGGTGGTGCCCAACACGCGCGAACTGGCACGCCAGTTTCTTCTGCTCGACAATTTCTACGCCACCGGCGGCAATAGCGCCGATGGCCAGCACTGGGTGACCCAAGCCAGCGAGACCGATTACATCCTCCGGCCCGGATACCAGGGCCGCAGCTATCTTAAGAACGGCAACGATCCCCTGGCTTTTGCCGACAGCGGCTTTATCTGGGACAACGCCCACGAAGCGAAGAAGAGCATCGCAGATTTCGGCGAGTTTGTGGGCTATATCCCTAAAGTGGATCTTGCCAATAGAATTAAGCTATTGGAGGAATACAAGGCCGGGAGCACCTTCCAGGGGCGCTTTCACACCGTCGCCCCCATTGCGCCGCTCAACCGCTTCGTGGTGAAGGATTATCCGGCGTAAGGTTTGGAAGTGCCGGATGTGGTTCAGGCGCGCATTTTCCTGCAACACTTGAAGCAATGGGAGACCGTGGGCACGATGCCGAACCTAGCGCTGGTGCAATTGCCGTCGGACCACACCGCAGGAACGCAGCCCCGCTTTTCTACACCCAAGGCCTGCTTTGCCGATAACGACCTGGCTGTGGGCAAGATCGTCGAAGGCATTTCGCACTCCTCATTCTGGAGGTCGTCGCTGATCTTCGTCGTCGAGGATGACGCGCAGTCCAGGCTCGATCACGTGGATGGGCACCGCACCGTGGCTCTCGCCGTCAGCCCCTATATCCGCCGGGGATCGATTGATTCCACGTTCTATTCCCAGTGCAGCATGATCAAAACCATCGAAATGATTTTGGGACTGCCGCCCATGTCCCTCTTTGATCTGATCGCCAATGACATGCGCAACAGCTTCCAAGCCCAGCCGGACTTCACGCCTTATGTCGCGATCGAACCCCAGCAATCGATTTATGAATTGAACCCGCCGCTGTCAGCGCTCCAGGGGCCGGCCCGCGAGGGCGCTATCGCCTCAATGCATATGAATTTCCTCGAGCCCGATGATGTGCCTACCCAAGTACTGAATGCTATCCTCTGGCACGACGCCAAAGGACGGACTACTCCGCTTCCGCATGTAAGGACGGTCGCTTTCACGCCTCGCTAAGCTGTGCCTCGCCGAAATTGCATCGCAAGGGGTTTCAAAAACTTACGGGTGAGCTCTCAACATTGTTAAGAGCCACTCAATGTACCACACGATCTTTACGGATCGGAATTACTGCGTCAGACCTCCTTCAGCGTCGGCTCTTTTCTCGCTCGATCTGCTGACCGGTGTAATAGGCAGGCTTCTTCCGTTCCACCTTCACTATGTCCCCGCCACGGAAGTCATTTATCAGTGCCAACCAGTATTCAAATTCGCCGAAGCTGGCAACGGTCCAGGCGTTGGCGACGGGCAGGACGATGGAGAAAACCACTACCTGGACCCCTCCAGGCATGCGCGGGTATCAGAAACCACAGTACATGGCCGCGGCGATCGTCGCGGCCAGCCAATACGGTTAACTGCCGATTGACACTAACGGTGAAGAAGAGAATAGAATGTACGAAACAAACACAAAGCAAGCCTATGCCGATTCTGCATCGTGATCTGCTAAGATTGGGATGATATTACAGTGGATCATCGAAAGTGCCAGGAAGACCCAGCCTATTTAGCGAAGAATTATGTTTTCTTACATACTACTGAAGCCCCGCGGTCCCACAGGCAAGGGGCCCCTGGTCGCACGAATTCCTACGGAGAAACATTCTCCATGATCCGCAGTAGCGGATGCCCATCGATATTCTCGAGCGGGAAGTACACGAGATGCGTTTTTGGATCGACGGCGACCGTGTGCGCGTGCGGCATGGACAGTTCGCCCTCCAGAATGAGCTCCCGGCCACGGAGACGGAACACGGAGACACTGCCCGACTCCGAGGAGATGTAGAGGCGCCCCAGGCCCGCGTCGAAGGCCAAGACATCGGGGCCTTTTCCGATAGGGTGAGTCGCCAGGACCTTCATTGACACAAGGTCCACGATACCCAGCACTTGGTTTCCTTGGCCTGCGACAAACCCCAGACGGTCAGCCGCGTCAATAGAAACACCATGTGGCTCGCCGACTCCTACAAGCCGATGGCGCCCAACGATACGCATTGTCTCCGGATCGATCGCAACGAGTTCGTTGGTCTCGTGAACCGCCACCAGGATTCGGTTGGCGCCTGGATCGTAGACGGTATTGCCAGCCTCACCCCCGAGCGGAATGCTGGTGAGCAAACGGTTGCTTTGGGCATCAATGACAGCATCCGCCTTGCCGCGTTCGTCGGATACGAAGACCCGGTTAGTGCCAGGCGCATAGGTCAAACCATCAGGATGGAGGATCGGTCCAACGTGAGCGACGACCTGCAAAGTTTCTTCATCGACAACGTCGACACGGTGTCCACCGGTTACAGAGGCATAGACCCGGCCGAGCTCCGGCACGGCCACGACACCATGAACCCGTGCGAACCCAAGGAGATTTGCGACGACCTTCCGACTCAACGTGTCGAAGACCACAAGTTGATCGGCGTTCATGTGGGAGATGTAAAGTCGGCCGTTGACGGGATTAAGACTTTGGTAATCGAAGCGAACGGGCGGTCCCGGCAGAGGCACATCTGCGACCACCCGCAGCACGGGCTGAGGGGTTTTGGCCGAAGGAGTCTGAGCAGTGGAAGGCATGACTGCCAGAAATAGGAAAGCAAATGTTAATCGTAAGAACAGCGTGCCACCTCCGTAACGAGTACGCCAAAGACTTTAGGAAAACCGTGTTCGCTTCCAGAGGACCCAACCGCCCCCGATAAGAAACAAGCACATGGCGAGCAGCAGCACAAACATCCAGCCCGTATTCATGTGCATCGACGGGACCTTGGCAAGCCGGCCTAACCAGATGAACACCGCGATCGCCGCAGCCACAATCAGGGCATCCCACCAGCGGTGAGCCGGTGCATCACGCGCCACAACGTCTTCGCCGAGCTGCGAGGCCTGGGCGCCTTCAAGGCTCAGGCCAAAGCGTTCGCATTCCCGAGCGATAGCCTCCTGTGTGGAGGCTTGCTCACCTTCCGGCGCCGCGGCGCTGCTGATGGCGACGGCGCCCAAAATCATGGTTGCGGAACCAACAATCACCAGCCATTGGGTAACGCTGCCGCGCCCGGCAAATTCACTGAATACCAGAGCACCCCACGCTAATCCCCACAATTGGTTTGTATTTGATAGGGGAACGCCGCGCCCGATGCCAATGTACTTGGCGGCGTAGTTTTGGAAAAGATCGCCCACCACCCAGCAGAATCCGCCCAGAAAGAGCCAGAAGAGAGCGGGCCGTGCCTGCGTGAGCGCACGCAGCACTTGCCCGGTACCTCCAAGGAAGGCAATCGCGAGGCTGGACATGGTGATGAGTTCTCCCACCGTAAAAACGGTCACAAATGAGATCGGATTCATGCCGCTCAGGTACGCCTTCCGGTAGGGGATGTACATCGTGCCGAACATCAGGCCCGCACCCAGCGCAGCGGCGATTCCTGCGAGCGCGCGATGGGGAGACGAGGAAGCTTCGTGGTATGATGCATAGGCGAGCACCACCGCGCCGCCCAGGATGGCACAGGCGCCTCCGACAACCTTCGCCCAAGTGGCCGCTCCGGCGCTACGTAGTTCGCAAAAGAAAAACCATCCGTAGAAAATCCCCACCAGGCTGTTGACGTTCCACAGGGGGAAGGCAATCGAGAGGCCTACGTCGCGAACGCCAAACACCGTCAGCGTGTTCCCCACTGCCCAGAGCGAGCCAGCGAGAACAGCCCAATACACCAGATGCGGTTTCTGCCGCAGGTCGGTGAAGACGTAGCCGGTCCCCTTGAGGATGGTCGGTAGCGTCCACCGGGCAACGAACACACCCGTTACCATAGCGAGAGAGATCAGGAAAGGAGAAAGCCCCGCTGCCACCAGCTTCGTCGGCGCCTCGGCGCCAGCTAGCCACGTCGCGGCGGCCAAGCCACAGATTACCCCGACCACATGCATGGATCGAGCCCTCGGGGCCGAATTAACCTCAAGCGACGTTTGCAATTTCAATTTTCCCCCTTAGTGGAGGTAGACGAGCAGAACGATTCCAACCGCCAACACAATGACGGGAACCCAGAACTGGCTATCCGTCAAGATCGCCTTGGTCATCGATAGTCTCAATCGTCACCTCAAAGCGTAGAGCTCAAAGTCTAAGGCGGCATTGTCTGGGCAGCGGTCTCGAAAGATCCCCTGCCTTTACTCCCTCTGGAGTCTACCGCCCCATAGTGAAGAGGAAGATCCTGTGGGTCTTTAACCAAAGCGCGCCGGTTTTGGCGCAGAGCTAGATGATGTTCTCCTCTACCGCATAGCGATGCGCGTTGTCCTGATGAATCATAGCGACAATGCCCTCGCCATTATAATTGAAGTTGAGGCACGTTTCGGGATCGAAAGACGTGGCACCCACAGGGTCGCCGATGGGCAGCGTCGCGATCACATGGCCGTTGTCAAAGTTCACTCGGACCATCACCGGCCTTCGGCAACCGATATACATGCGGCCCGCCCTGCCGATAGCCCGGCTCGAGGGTATCCGACAGCGCGCCAGCGGCCAGCGTGCCTGCAACCTCAATTCATCCGCGGCCAGCTTCAGAGTCTCGGTCTCTTGCACCATGTTGACGAACACTTGCCTTTGGTCTTCCGCGGCGTCGCTTGCGGAATCTCCGCCCGCAGGTTGGGTGACCATTCAGTGGCAGACCCCGCTTCCCGAATCTGTAAACGTCTTACCCGCCTCGGGGATGAACTGCCAATCGTAACTCTTCGGGCGCAGGGTCAGTTTGAGGACGCCAAAGGTATCCGCATTTCGAGACTCGCTGTTGGCGATAGGTTTACCGATACTGCGGTGGTTGTTACCACCCATACCAACTACAAACTCCCGAATGCCTCGTTTGGGGTCTGCCACCCCATTCGGATCCTGCGGCGCGAAGCGTTCGTAGTTATGTTCATGGCCGTTGAGCACCAGTTCTGCATTCGCGTCGTAAAGCGCCTGCCAAATCGGCTTCATCTCCGGGTCATTGCCGTGACTGGTCCCCGAGCTGAAGAGTGGATGATGCCAGTACGCCAACGTGCAAGGTACTGGATGTGCGGCGAGGTCCTCGCGGACCCATTGCTCCTGGGGCGATCCCGCGTTGCACCCACCCACCTCCGAACAGTTACTATTAATGACGACCACGTGCCACGCGCCGAGGTCGTAGCTGTAGTAACCCTTCCCAGGTTCGCCCGCGGCCGCTCCAAAATACTTGAAATAGGGCACCGCGCCTTTGGTGTGATACTCATGGTTGCCGAGTGCGGGGCGGGTCCGCGCTTTTTGCCGACCCCAGGTAGGAGCGTAGCAGTTCGCGAATTGTTCTTCTGATCCGTCGGATACGGCCAGGTCACCCGCGGCAAAAACCGTGCCTGGAATGTTATCCAGCAACTGGGCCGTGGCTCGGGCGCCAGCCAGATCCTGGCATCTGGCGATGTCACCGGCTCCAACCAGGACCTCCACAGGCCCGCCCTGCGCCAGCGAACTAACATCCGGATCGCCGATAGCATTGCTGGTTGAAACCGGTGTGGCTTCGAGGTTCGAGTTCTTATTGGCATTAATCCTCGGGCCGTATGCAGCCAACGGAAAGGCCACGAGGGCCGTCAAGGCCAAGAGTTTCTTCATAATTCACCTCCGTTGAAATTCAAGCTGCCTACCGCGCTGCAAGAGCATGCAGCCCTTTTCCCCACAGGGCTTTCCCCTTGTCGGTGGGGAGGTGGGCCTCCCCATCAACGGGCCAGACCCCAGCATTAGGGCTCAAGCCGTAACTTCTCCTGTCACAAAGCGGGCAAGGGTGCCTAGCGCTATTTGCCCACAACGAGAATTTTAAAACTTCCCGACACGATGGCGGGAAGGAAGAGCTGATGCGTTTTCAAATCGAGCGCCAGGGTCTTCGCTCGGGGCTGGGTCTTCACGTTTTCCACCACATGGTACTTGTCGGGCGAGTCCTGCTGAATTACGGTTAACGTGCCATCGCCGTTGGAGTTGAAGATGAGGCGGGTTTCAGGATCGAAGGCCGTGGCATCCACGTGATCGCCGATCGGAAGGGTTGTAATCACGTGGCCGTCGTCGGCATTGACAACCGCCATCACCTTGCTCCGGCAGCCAATGAAAATCCTCCTGTCAGGCGTATCCATGGCCATGCTCGAGGGTGTCTGGCATGGCGCGAGCGGCCACCGCCCCACTACGCTCAACTTCCGGACATCGATTTTGACCAACTCGCTCTCTGTCTCCAGGTTATTAAAGACAAATCCGGCTCCATCCGCGGCGGCAAATTCCGGCCCCCCTTTGAGGTCGACCGTCCCGGCCACTTTACCGTCTGCGGCCTCGATAACCGTGGCGCTCTTACCATCGCCATTGAAAGCGAGGACGTGGTGCGTTGCAGGGTCATAAATAATTGCATCCGGCTTCTCGCCGGTTTTGACCTGGCCCAGCACTTTGAGGGTTTTGAGGTCAAAAATGGTCACGGTATTCGCGTGCCCGTTGCTCGTGAAGCCCCGACCCAGTTCCGGATCGAGCGCGATGCCGTGCACACCCGGCGTATTGGGGATTTTCCCCACCACTGCTCCACTATCCACGTCCAGCACCTCAACCTCTGTTTCGTGGGAAACGTAAAGACGCCGCGCCCCTTCGTCCACGATGAGATAGTCCCAACTCCCTTCGCCGGGTGCGGGAATCTCCTTTATGACACGGTAGCCGCTAAGCGGCGAAGCCATAGCCGAAGCAACACCAAGAAGCAACGCCAAAAATACAGATAACTTTTTCATCGATGACCTCCACTTAGTTTGTGACACCAATCCACGTGGGATTTCCATTCGAGCACCCCCCTTCACTCCTCGGTGCAAAAGTAGCCGATTCCCCGGATTCAAACCTGAAATCAGGATTAATTTCCATTTAGGTTGCGGACCGCAGCTGCTAGTCTCGCGGAAAGCACGAATGCCGACAGAAAGGAGGGGTGGTTCGCACAGCGCCCCCAGGGCCTTCTTTGCTAAAAAATCAACTTCATCGAAAACTCGGTAGTGGCTCAGGTTGAAAACGTGGCGGCGAGTTTACCTCGCCAAGTGGCGGCGTAAAGCCGCCTCTACGTCAAGCTGACCCACGACCAAAACTCAATCTGCCGTGGCAATCCTCAACCCATATTGCAGGGGGCGGCAAATTTCATTGCACGCGTTATCAACAGACCTGAAACCTTTCAAGTTATCTCTGCAAGCGGTTAGCTGGGCTAAATACCCGCTGCTGATTTCTCATCGTGTTTGTACGGTTTAATGCGCCGCCGTTCGCGCGCTGTACCGGCCAGTACACGAGCCTATGGCTTCACAAACGCTGGATCGATTGCACCCTGGAGCGCGCGTTGGAACGCCTCCCAGCCACAAGGCAGACCTTCTTCTGCCGTGCTGCAACCCGGCAAGAAGACAACCGCCTTGGCGGGCGGCGACTCCAGGGTCAAGGGAAGTGCGTCATGCATCTGTTTCAGGGTCTGGGCCATGTAGTAAGTATGAACCGAATATCCTGGCTTGTCCGGGTTTCTCCACAACTCGAACACCAAAGCGCCACCCGGCGGCGTATCGTCACGCAGGTCGCCTTCGATCAGCCAAGACAAGCCCAATATTCCCGCAATATTGGAAAGATTGCCGTCGTGACCAGCGATGACGGCTAAACGGTCGCCGGGCTTGCCAAGAGCTCCAGGCACCGGCTTTCCCTCTACCGCCTGTTGCATTGTCCTGAGAATGTGATCCAGCAGGTTCGAGCCGCTCGTGCGAGCAATGTATGACGTTCGCCTCGCCAGATCGGCGTACGCAACATGAAGGCTCATCATCAGCCGGAGGTTAGATTCGTTGACCCGACCCCAACCGAGGTCCTGGCCTGTCATGCCGTTCGTGTATTCAAGGAGGAAATCCTCGGCCAGTGTTGAGCCTGTGCTGAGTGGCCCGCGCAGGTCCGCGGAGCGGTCACCTTTGGCTGGAGCGGACGGAGTTTCCATGAGAGGCCGTTGGACAGACTTGCCAGCCGACGGACAGTTCGGTCCCGGCTGACAACCGAGAAGCACTTGCTGCATCGCTTCAAAAGCAGGCTGATAGGCTTCCAGCAAAGGCGCCGGGTCGCCACCGATCCGCCCCAACACGGCTGCTGCTGCCAGCTTGCGGTCCGAATGTCCTATGCCAGCCGCGACCGGACTAAAAAGCGGGTCGGGCGTTCCACGTGGCAGCGAATGGACTTCGACGGAGCAGTCCGGGAAAATGCCTTCGGCTAGGGCGTGGCCCGTTTCGACGCACCGCTGTCCGTTATCGGCCCAGAAATAGACGCGCCCCACATCCGCACACCCGGTCGCGCTGAGCAGCCCTGCATGCCGCAAGTACGCGCCGTCATACGCGCCGAACAGGGTCATCAGCTTTCTGCCATACGGAGTAAGTTCTCCAGGCGGAACACCCTCATCCGGCCACGGCTCGACCGAATACTGGTTGAGCTGTTCCCTCTGCCAGGTTGGGGTACGAACCCCGTGCCGGGTCATAATGAGTACGAACTTCAGCTCCGATCCCGGCGCAGAAGTCTCTTGAGCACGGGCCGTCCCGGCGCCCAAGCAAATCGCAGACACTGCCAGCAGGAAGCAAGTAATTCTTTTTGAGCACATTGCAGTCTTACCACCTCATGGGGAATTTGCCGACTGCACCTGACACATCACGAAACGTGAAATGTCGGGGGCGTGTATATTGCGCTGATCAACTTCTCCACATCCGCGAGTTTTCTATTAAAGGGACCTTCGGCTTCCAGCTTCAGACTGGTGACCGCTGCCGCCCAGAGGGTGGCTTCCTGGGGAGCGGCGGTCAGACGCTTGGACAGATAGGAAGCGATACAGGTATCGCCCCGGCCGGAGCGCCCGACCAGCCTTTGCGGGCAGAACGGCGCCTCGTAAAACTGGCCCCCCGCAAAGACCAGCATCCCATGGCCGTGCGTCAGGACAATCTCCTTGGGTCCCCAGGCTGCCGCGGTCTGGGCTGCGACTTTCAAATCGGATTGGCCGGTGAGCTTTTCGGCCTCTGGCGCATCCACTTTCAAGATGTCGATCTGAGAAAGGACCTGCTCCCTTTCCGGCCAGGGCTCGGCGACGAGCGTGCCGTCCGGCGATATGACCCGGAGGAATCCCTGGACATCGGCGGCAATCAGGGCGTTCTTCCTTTTCAGCTCAAGGATAACATCCAGACCCACCTCTCCCCGGATCGAGGAGTTGATGAGAAAGGCCTTGGCTTGGAGATCTTTGACCTGTTCGGGCGCGAACGACCCGGCAGTACGGCTCACCGTCAAGATACGCTCATCCATATTGTCGGTCGGGTAGTGCAGCCGCAAACGAGTAGAGTGGGGAGTATAAGTCGGAAAGACCGTAACCCCCAGTCGAACGAGGACGTCCACGACGTGGCTGTCCTCCCTCGACAACCGGGTTACCGCGGCCGTCTTCAGGCCCATGGCGGCCGCGACATGGGCACCGTAATTGAAGCCGCCTCCGTCCACCTCCCGCGTGCCCGCAGCGGAAATAATAGTATCCTTAGTGTAATTGCCTATGATGACGAGGTCGTAAATGGAATCTTTCATATTGTTAATCGGTTGCGTTGACGCGCCACAATGATGTCGCCAGTATAAGTGAAACAATGGACGTTCCTAGCCAGAAAGCAATTGCCCAGTGAAAATCGTATTGCCGCACCCCCTTTATGAGAGTCGTTCCGTGTTCGATCAAGGAACCGCTGATTCGTTCCTGAATGGCTGCACCGATGTAGCTGAAAACACCAATGAAGCCCATAACCGCACCGGCCGCCTTCTTGGGTGAGACATCCACAGCAAACAATCCGCCCAGGGAAGTTATGAGGCCACTGATGGAAAAACCATACACCACAAAAGCCAGAGTCAATAAGAACGGATGTCCGGGCGCGGCGTAGAAGACGACCAGCAGAGCCAAGACTTCCAGCAAGCCACAGAGAAGATTGACGGGTGGCCGTCTCGCGTTGAACAGCTTGTCGGAGATGAAGCCGTAGGCGGCGCAGCCTGCCAGCCCCGCAAGCCGATTGAGCCCCAGTAGACTGCCCGCCTGAAGATCGGAATACCCCCTCGTCTCCTGGAGATATAGCATGCCCCAACTGTTGATGGCGTACCGCGTCATGGTCATGGTGGCACAGGCGAAGGCCAGCACCCAGACCGATGGCAATTTAAGAATGTGAAGCTGCGCCTGCCAGGTTGTTTCTACGGTACCGGATGCGATCTTAGCTCCGTGGTCATTTTTCCAATCTGCGACGAAGGGCAACCCCAAAGTCTGGGGGCGGTCCCGCATGAACACATACAGCACGAAGGCCAGCACTACACAGATGATTCCTGGCCCCATAAAGCCAGCACGCCAACCAAAGTAGGTCACCAGCGCGGCCGAGCCGACGAATGTCAGCCCTTCACCCAGGGGATGGGCCGTACTCCAGATCCCGTAATACCTTCCGCGTTCCCGATTGCTGAACCACTGGGATAACGACACCACGCCCGCTGGAGCCCCAAATCCCTGAAACCACCCGTTGAGCGCCCACAGGACGACCCAGACCCATAGCAGAATCCACCAACCCATGATGATGTTGATTAATGCCGACAGGAGCACGCCGGCGGTCCAAAATTTCCTAATGTTGGCGTGGTCTGCGAGAAAGCCATTGAAGAATTTGCCGAAGGCGTAAGCGAAAAAGATCGCGGAGCCGATGACGCCTAGTTGTTCTGCCGAGAAGATCCCACCATCGATCAAGGGTTTCTTGACGACCGACAAGCCTAATCGGCAGGTATAGGCGATTCCATAACCCACCGTGATCGACAACATCACCCCTAAGCGGTTGCGCCGGTACAGACGGTCGATCAGTCTCGCGTCGCCAAGCAGCGGTTT
>Ga0326728_10012230_pt1 | contig 19159 bp, 14 predicted proteins | sample MB3enrmetagenome_FD_207602 | JGI IMG/M metagenome (GOLD analysis project Ga0326728, IMG submission 207602) | Lab enriched peat soil microbial communities from McLean, Ithaca, NY, United States - MB31MN | ecosystem: Environmental > Terrestrial > Soil > Wetlands > Peat | place: USA: New York... | reverse complement strand
GAGTACGTGGAAGTGTTTTATAACCGTCAGAGGAGTCATTCGGCATTAGGGTACAGGAGCCCAGAGCAGTATGAAAAGCTCCTTAATGAAACTTAATCCTGTGTCCACTTTTTCAGGGGAAGGTCAAGGTGTAGTTCACAGTCCCTTTTCTTGAGGACTCCTTCCTTCACTTCCAAAAAGTTGAGAAAAAGTGTATATTACAGACCGTATTTCACAATTGCTGCAATATAATAATGTTTAAGGCAAAATTATACTGCGAAAAAGGGGTACTACCGGCCCATTAAGGAGTCACAAAATTGAAGTGCAAGAAAGTTCCCGAGGCCACCATTAGGAGATTGTCAAGGTACTCCCGGTGCTTGGAAGAGATGGATGAAAAAGGAGAAAAGGTAGTTTCTTCTGCCCTCCTGGCCAAAAGATGCGGTGTGAAGGCCGCTCAGGTAAGAAAAGACCTGGACTACTTCGGTAAATTTGGGATTCGAGGCCGGGGTTATTATGTGGAAGATTTGCTCAATAATATTAAGAAGATATTGGGATCGAATAAGGAATGGAAGATAGCGCTGATCGGCATCGGGAATTTGGGCTCTGCCCTCCTGTCTTATAAAGATTTTCTAAAGCAAAATTATGAGATCGTTGCGGCATTCGATATCGACCCTCCAAAAGTAATTGGAAGGGTCTCGGAGAAACTGGGCAAGCCAGCGGAGGTCTTTCATATTAACCGGATTAAAGAAGTAGTGAAGGACAGGAATATTGAGATTGGGCTCATCACGACCCCTCCTTCAGAAGCTCAGGGCGTAGCCAATCTGTTGGTGGAGGCAGGGGTGAGAGGAATTCTTAACTTTGCACCGGCACAGATTACCGTTCCCATTGGCTTTGTGGTGAAGGATGTCGTTTTCACCACGATCTTAGACAATTTGGCCTACCTTTTGCCGACTGAGACAGGAGATTCCTCAGGCGGGAAATAGAATTTTCTATTTCCCCAACCTTTGTATTAATTCTCTCATTGCCCGCTGCCTGCGGTAGGAAGGGTAGGCAGGTGCAAACGGGAATATAAGATGTTGGATAGGGAAGGTTGCCTGACTCCGGATAGACTGAAATGGTTCACGTGCTGAAGATAATATCTCGGCGTTTTTTCTGCATTGTTTCGAACAGTAACTTTTAATTATCAAAGACATTCACCACTGAACATTAGTAGGTGAAAATGGCAATCCGGAGTTAACCAGACAATATCTGCCAAGTTAAGTTTCGACTTTTACGATTTAGGAAATATTGAAATGCTTAGGGGATTTGTTAAAGCTTGAGAAAAACAAACCTTGTTTCCTGGAATCGCAGAATCCTTGAATCCTCGGACCCGTAGGTTTTACCTCATTCCCCTACTACGCTGAAGATGATAGATCGAAGATTCTTATCGTCTCTCAGAATTTTCCCAAGAGGGCCCGGGCAACCACTATCTTTTCAACTTCCTTGGTCCCTTCATAAATCTCGACAATCTTCGAGTCCCGGTAGAACCGCTCGATATTGTAATCCCCAATAAATCCGTACCCTCCGTGAAGCTGAAGGGCCTCATCCGCAACCCTGACTGCTGTTTCCCCTGTAAACCATTTTGCCATGGCGATGAGATGGGGTTGGGCTTTTCCGTTGTCGAGGAGCCAGGCCGCCTTTTGATAGAGCGCCCGGCCGGCCTCAATCCGTGTGGCCATTTCCGCAATCTTGAACTGGGTGACCTGGAAGGAGGCGAGGGGTTTTCCGAACTGCTTTCTTTCCCGAACATGTTTAATGGCCTGCTCCATGGCGCCCTGGGCAAGTCCCACCGCCTGGGCGCAGATATGGAGACGGGTCTCATCGAAAAAAGCCATGAACTGCTGAAATCCTCGTCCGGGAGTTCCGATCAAATTCTCTTTGGGCACCCTGACATCGCTGAAAGAGATCTCGGCGGTGTCGGATGCGCGAATGCCCAGTTTGTGCTTCAGCTTGGTGGCCTCATAGCCTTTACGATCGGTCTCGACCGTGATGACACTAAACTGACCGTGCCGGGACTTGACCTGAGGCTCGGTGACGCAGAGAACCTGAAGGTAGTTAGCGATGGTGCCGTTGGTGATGAACGTCTTAGTGCCATTGATGACGTACTCGTTACCCTTAAGCACCCCTGTGGTGCTGACCGCGGAGACGTCGCTTCCAGCGTCAGGCTCCGTGATGGCAGCGCCGGTAATCGCTTTGCCCTTGGTCAAAGGAGGAAGCCATTTCTTTTTCTGCTCCTCGGTGCCAAAGAGAATAAGGATCTCAGAGCCGAAAGTGGACGATAGGATTCCGGAAGAAACTCCGGGATCGACGCGCCAGAACTCCTCATTGATGAGGCAGTGCTCCAAGAATCCGAGTCCTGCCCCGCCGTAGGCCTCTGGGATGAAGACCCCTACGAAGCCGAGTCCGCAGGCCTTTTCCCAAAGAGGTCTTGGAAATTTCTCCTCCAGGTCATACTCCTGGGCCACGTCCGGGAACTCTTTTTCGGCAAACTCCCTTGCCGCCTTCATGATATCCTTCTGTTCATCTGTCAGATCGAAGTTCATAAGTTTTCCCCCTAAATTTTATTTGTGATGCTATTTATTCTCTCAATTTTCACCAGATTCCCTTCTCCCGCAGCTAAAGGGATCTGTTTCCGGCGTTCGGCAAACCCATTCTACTACGAACGGAGAATGGTTTCAATGATCCATAACGTTTTTGTCTCACTCAAGGTATTTAAAACTTTGGGCCTGTTGAGATAGAGCAAAAGCTGCACAGGGCGAAGATGGTTCTTGAAGGGAAGAATCCCCCCGCGGATTTATTTCTTTATTGAATCGGGCCCCAGCACGATGTCTGCGATCGCGTCTTTCTGCTCTTCTTCTGTTCCAAGTCCCACTCCGATGGCCCAGGCATCCCTGAAGTAGTGCTCGATGGCCTGTTCTGCCATATAACCGTAACCGCCGAATATCTGGAGCGCCTCATCGACCCCCCTCACCAGCTTCCTCCCGACTTCCAATTGGGTGATGGAGAAGAATAGGGGATCGATTTTTCCCTGGTCATACTCTGTGGCAGACTTATAAGCGAGCCAGCGGGCCACCTCGATGCCCACGGCCATATCGGCCAGTTTGTGTCGAATGGCCTGAAACTGCGACAGCCTCCTGCCGAATTGCTCCCTCTGTTTCGCATGTCCCATCGCCATGTCCAGAGCCCCCTCAGCGGTGCCCAGGGCCTGGGCGGCGCTTCGGAGTGCCATCGCCTGACGGCAATGGAGAGCGTGCATCATGCCGTCCCCTTCGCGTCCGATCCGGTTGGCAACAGGAACACGAGCGTCTTTGAAAAGAAGATCGCCGAAGGAGATCATCTTCAATCCCATCTTTTCCATCGGGTGGACTTCGATATCATCTCCTGCACGTTCTACCATCAGAGTGATCCACCCTTCCTTGGGTTCTTTACAGAGCGTGAGGAAGGAATCCGCCAGCGAGGCATTGAGCACGAATCTTTTTTCCCCCCGGACAAAGTATTCCTGCCCCTTCCTTTCCGAAGCGGCGGAGAGAGGAGAGAAATCGTTTCCGTCCTCCGACTCGGCAAAGGCAACGCCCATCCGCTTCTCCCCTTTGATCAGAGGGACAAGGAACTGTTTCTTCTGTCCCTGGGAACCGAATTTCAAAATGGCCTCCGAGCCCAAATCCACGGTGCTCAGGGCGCTCCCGATGCCGGAGTCCACCCTGCAAAAAGCTTCGATGACCAGAAGGTTTTCGAGGAGGCCCAGTCCCTGCCCGCCGACCTCCTCGGGATAATGCATTCCGATGAATCCCAGCTGGGCGGCCTTCTTCCAGAGGGATTCCGGAAATTTTCCATTCTCATCCAGCTCCAGGGCCACATCCGGATCAAACTCTCCTTGGGCAAATTCCCTGGCGGCCTTCTGAATATCTTTTTGTTCATCGGATAATTCGAAATTCATTATCTCCTCCTTGTCTGAACAGCCTGAGCTAAGCAACGTATTCAAAAGCTCGAAATTCGAATATCGAAATCCTAAACAAATTCCAAATTCAAATGTTCGAATGTCCAAGACGAAGAAGTTCAAGATTTTGAATTTGGGTCATTTGAAATTGTTTCGAGTTTCGGATTTCGTGCTTCGAGTTTTAGACCTACAATCCCAACCCGCTGGCGATGACCAGGTGCTGAACTTCAGAGGTTCCCTCTGGAATTTTATTCGCTCTGCCATCGCGGAGAAATCTCTGGACCGGGTTGTCAATCATCAGCCCGGCATTCTTTTGAATGGTCATCGCCTTCTGAACGATGCCCTGGACGGTTTCGCTGCAAAAGAGTTTCACGACGGAAGCGTCTTTCATCGTGGCAAGCCCCTGATCAAACAGCCAAGCGCCTCGATAAGTTACGTAGCGCATGACCTCCAGCGACATGGCCATCTCCGCCAGGATGAATCGAATCGCCTGTGATTTGGAGAGCGGCTGGCCGTGTCTCTCGGTTTTCTTGACATACGAGAGGATAGCCTCGAAGGCCGCCTGTCCAACGCCTGTGCTTCGGGCCCCATAGGTCAGTCTTCCCGACTTAAGGGTTTCTTCCAACTGCCCCAATCCCCCTCCCTCCTGTCCTCCGAGCATCCTTTCTTTCGGGACGTAACAGTCGTCGAAGGCCAGTTCAGCCGTATCCGCAGAATGGTTTCCGAGTTTTCTTAATTTTTTGATCACAGAAAATCCGGGATCTTCGCGTTCCACGACAAAGAGATTGATGCCTTTCCCCCGCTTGGAAGGATCGGTGTAAGCAGCGACGGTTGCAAAATGACAAATCGTTCCGTTGGTGATGAAGGTCTTCGCACCATTGATCCGGTAACCCTCGCCATGCTTAACCGCGGTCGTCCGAATTCCGGAAGCATCCGATCCGGCGTTCGGTTCTGTCAGGGCAAAGGAGCCGATCTTCTCCCCCCGCACGGCAGGAGAAAGGTACTTTTGTTTGAGGTCTTCAGATCCAAAATGGAGAATGGGATCCGTGGCAAGTCCTCCTTGGACCATGATGCTCGCGCCGATGCCCACGCAGATCCGATTCAATTCCTCCACGGTGATGCACTCGGAGATCTTGTCTAAACCTGGGCCCCCATATTTCTTGGGGCACCGCAGACAGAGAAGATGCTCCGCGCCGAGGATCGGAAAGAGTTGGACGGGAAAAGTTTCATTTCGTTCGCATTCTTCGACGAGAGGGCTGACCTCTCTCTCGTAAATATCTCGGACCTTTTTCCGAAATTCTTTTTGCTCGTCGTTCAGTTCATAAAACATAGTTCCTGTGTCCTCCTTTATAGCTGGCCAAGCATTGTTTAAAATCTACTCGTCTCATTCCACTCTCTACAGCGAGGCCGTATCATAATGACATGGTCCACTTTCAAACAAAACGGGAGAGGCGGTCGGGTGGAAAAGTCTTAGAGCGGCAACCTTCTAAAAGTGAGATTCCGACGCTCCCTATCGTTCAAATCACCAAATTTTCCACAAGCACCGATTGGCCATTCCTAAAAGACCGCATTCTAAGACTTTGAGGCCCGACTACCTCTTCCGTCAAAGTCACGATGGCGACACAGCCTCAGGGGCAAGAGGCAAGGCTGAGGGGGTTACTGATTCTTGAACGTGGGTTTTCTCTTCTCCAAGAACGCGGTCACCCCTTCTTTAAAATCCTCGGTCTTGTAAACCTCCCCGTAGATTTCGGAATCTTGTTTCAACGCCTCTTTGAAAGGGTTTAGAGCCGCCTGAAACATCGATTGTTTTGCAAAATGGATGGATGCGGGGCCGGCCGCAATCTGTCTTGCCATTGCCATGGCCTCATCCATCAATCGCTCGTGAGGGACGACGCGATTGACGAGACCGATCCTCTCTGCCTCCTGAGCATTCACAACCCTTCCCGTATAAATCATCTCCTTGGCCCGTCCCGCACCGACGAGCCGCATCAAACGGACATTTCCTCCGTAGCCCGGCATGATCCCCACTCGTACCTCGGTTTGGCCGAGCTGGGCCTTCTCGCTGGCGATCCGGATATCGCATGCCAGGGCGATCTCGCAGCCCCCTCCCAATGCCCAGCCGTTGATGGCCGCGATCATCGGTTCCTTCATCGATTCCATGAAGAGAAGGATCTCGTTTGCTTTTTTTGAGGCGTCGATCGCATCCTGGGGAGTCCGGTTCTTCAGCATATGAAGGTCTGCTCCTGCGATGAATGCCTCGTCGCCGACTCCGGTGATGATGCCCACCCTGAGATCAGGATCTTCGTGTAATCGCTTCAGGATGTCCTCCAGCTCCATCCAGGTCTCCCAATTCAGGGCGTTCCTCACCTCAGGCCGGTTCATCTTGATGATGCCGATTTTTCCGTCCTTTTCAAAAATCCAATTTTTGTAGGACATTGGAGTCCTCCTGATTTACCCCGTTAGAAATAATGCCATGACGCTCTACAGCGGGGATATATTCCAAGTAATTCCAACGGGGGTCAATGCCCGGCTGGAATTTCTAACGGGGTTTACTTTTTCTTTGGCGTCCCGTCCGGGTTGTACTCGTACCAACCCCGGCCGGTCTTACGACCGAGGTGTCCTGCCGTGATCTTGCGCCTGAGGATCATCGGAGGAAACCAACGGGGATCGCCCGTTTCGCGATACATAGACATCAGCGCGTTATAGGTTATGTCCAGACCGACCATGTCTCCCGTCTCAAAGATGCCCATCCTTCTGCCCGACGCCAGACGAAGTCCCTTGTCAATGTCCTCAACCGTGCCAACGCCCTCCTCAACCATGCGCATCGCCTCGAGGGCAGAAGGATAATTGATGCGATTGATCAGGAAACCGGCCACATCCCGATTGACCATGATGGGTTCCTTACCGATCTTTAGCGCGAATTCTTTGCCGATTGAAAAGGTTTCATCCGTCGTTAATGCTCCTTTGATCACCTCTACTGCCTCCATCATAGGAACCGGACTGAAAAAATGGAGGCCGAGAACTCTTTCCGGGTGCTTGGTGACGCTGGCGAGCTCGGTGATGGGAATGGCAGAGGTATTGCTCGCGAGAAGTGCTCTCGCCACGCAGACTTCGTCCAGCTTCTTGAAGATCTCTTGCTTCAACTCCAACTTCTCGAAGACGGCCTCGATGGCAAGGTCCGCCTGACCCGCGGCGGCAAAATTGGTGCCGGTCTTGATGCGGCCCATGATCGTTTCGACACTCTCTTTCAGCTTTCCCTTCTCGACAAATTTGCCCAGCGACCAGGAAATATTCTTTAGCGCCTTATTAAGGATCTCCTGATTGATGTCGTTGATGAAAACCTGAACTCCAGCCTGAGCGCAGACCTGGGCAATCCCGCTCCCCATCAATCCCGATCCAACGATAAACACTTTTTCGATGGCCATTTTCTCCCCCTTCCATCTCATCCAAGAACGATTGCCGGTGGATAAAAAAATGTGATTGGTGTTTTCGAGACATTCCTTAACTCATTTTTTGTGTTGATACAAGAAATTTTTCACAACTTCTGCACGTTTATCCTTGCTTGCGAAGTGAGACTGTGTTGCGCCGGAACTCCCAAAAAACGGGATGGACAGGCGGGTGAGAAAGCTTTAGAGTGCAACCCTCTAACCATAAACCTCAGTCGTTTCAAGGTATGAAAGAATTGGTCTTCTTGTTACGACGACAATTCCCTCTAACATTAAACGTGTGCATTCTAAGACTTTGGAACCCGACTGTCTGTCCCGTTTTTTTTTCAGCTTCCATTCAATAACGACACAATCTCGATCGGGGAGAGTAAAGTAAGTGCTCAATAGCGGAACGATAGGGAGGTTTGACAGGTCGGGTTCGAAGAAGATCAGGCCGCGCCGCTGCGTTATCTTTACTCATGCTGGCGGCGAGTTTTTCAGAAGCCGGCGCAATATCTTGCCGGAGGGACTTCGGGGAATCGCCTCGGTAAACGCGACCCTCGCCAATCGTTTGTACTTGGCCAAGCCCTGGGCCGCATATTCGATGATTACCTCCGGCGAAAGACTAGCTTCATCCCGTAGCACCACATAGGCCACAGGAACTTCGCCGTATTCCGGATGGGACTCCCCAACTACAGCTGCATCCTTTATTTCCGGATGGCCAACCAGTATGTGCTCGATCTCGGCGGGGGCCACTTGCAATCCCTTGCATTTGATCACCTCTTTGAGGCGGTCGACGATGAAGACATATCCTTCCTCATCTTTCCAGGCGAGATCGCCGGTCCGAAGCCATCCGTTTACCACTGTCTGCGCGGTGGCGTCCGGATTGTTGTAATACCCCTTCATTACTTGCGGTCCGCGGATCCAGAGCTCTCCGACTTCGCGCGTCGGTAATTCAGTCCCTGTTTCAGGGTCGACGATTCGATCTTCGGTCAAGGAGAGGGGCAGCCCGATGGACCCCAGTTTGATCTTTCGAATAGGGGTGACGTGGGTGGTCGGCGAAGATTCGGTCAGACCGTACCCTACCATCACAGGGACCCCGGTGATCTCTTTAAATCTCTGCTGGACCTCAGGGGAGAGAATGGCTCCGCCTGCGTTGACGTACCGGAGACGGCTCCAGTCCATGGTCGGGACCTTTGGATGATGGCAGAACTCCTGGATGATCAATGGAACGGTGAAAAAAAGAGTGGGCCGGTAGGTTTCGAAGAGGGACAGAAATTGATCCACGGGCCGGAATTGGCTGGCCACCACCTGCGTTGCGCCGGCAAGGACAGATGTTCCCATTAGGACGGTCATCCCATAAATGTGAAAGAAGGGAAGTTGGTTGATCATGACATCCGCTTCCGAAATTTCATGGACCTGAACCACTTGGTAGAGATCGCTCAGGAGATTGAAGTGGGTCAGCATCACCCCCTTGGGAAGGCCCGTTGTCCCGCTCGAAAAGGGAAGGACGGCAATCTTCTCCTTGGGGTCTATTCCGATGGAGCGATCCAGTCGGTCCGGTCCCTTGAGAAGTGACGAAAAAGAAGTTGTGTTAGCAGGGAGATCCCCTTGCCCTGTACCGGCATGGTTCAGGGCTTGCCCCTCCAGTGCCACGAACCCTAAACTATCAACCTGCGAAACAAAGTTTTCAACCTGGGCATAAAGGCTGTCCGAGGTGATCAATCCCTTCACTTCTGTTTCTCTTAGTTGGTAGAGAACCTCCCGCTCTCCGTAATGGGTGCTTACCGGGACAACGATACCGCCAGCTTTCAAAATCCCGTAAAAGGAGAGGATGTATCCCAGGCTATTCTTCATCCAGAGGGCGACGCGGTCTCCTGGCTCCACTCCCATGCGTGCAAGGGAGGCAGCAAGAACAGAAGACTTTTCATCCAACCATTGGTAGGTATATTCTTTCCCGCCAACCTCGGGCTCAATTACAGCCACCTTTTCCGGGAATTTCTGCGCTGCCCTCCGAACTGGGAACGTCAGGGATTCCAAAGGTACCTTGATCGGAGGGCCGATCAAACTCATTTTCGGTTTCTCCTCTTTATTTCTTTCTCATCCATTTGCCCAGCAAGCCGGACAATGACTAGGGCTAAGAGTAGTCTAAAAAAGAGTCTATGTCCAGTTTTGAAGGGCTTTCTTGTCTTCCTGTCAGATACGAAATCAGGAAACTCCACTTAAAGATCGGGTTGACAAAAGGTCTGCAGTAAAGTATGAAGTACGGGTATGTGTAACAAGTTGTTACGCTGGGAAGATCCGAAGAACCTTTTGAATCATCTCAAGGGAAACAAAGGCAGACAAGGTTATTATAAGATGGTAGAAAGGAGAGTACATTGAAGAAAGTTGTGATTATTAGCGGAGTGAGGACGCCAGTCGGCAGGTACATGGGGGCCCTGAAAGAAGTGCCTGCCTTTGACTTGGGCGCTCTGGTCTTGAAGGAAGCTGTGAAAAGGGCCGGAGTGGATCCGGGCCAGGTGGATGAGGTCATCTTAGGTCAGTCGTACCAGAGCGGCGAATATGTCAACGTTGCCCGTATGTCCCTTCTCAAGGCGGGCTGGCCTGACACGATTCCCGGAATCACCCTGGACCGCCGCTGCTGCACCGGACTCGACGTGATCTGTTTTGCGGCGATGAAGATTCAATCCGACAATGCGGAGATCGTCGTGGCGGGTGGTGCGGAAAGCATGAGCACCGCCGAGTTTTACGTACCCGGCGATATAAAATGGGGAATCGGCGGCAAGAAGGGCATGCCCCGTGGGCATGGAGACCTTTCGATATGGGGCATTCCTTTTTATGATCGGATCCAGCGGGCGCGTGTGATGTCTCAGCCCGAAGAAAGGTACGGAATACTGCCTTCCATGATGTCGTGGGCGGAGACGGCTGCGAAAGAGGAGTCCATTCGACGCGAGGACTGTGATCGATGGGCCCTCGAGAGTCACAAGAAAGCTTGTGCAGCCATCGAATCAGGAAAATTCAGGGAGGAGATCGTCCCTGTTCCCGTTCCAGGTCCCAAAGGGGGCGAAATGGTCGTGGACCGGGATGAAAACCCGAGGGCGGATACCGCTCTGGAACAGTTAGCCAAGCTCAAGCCCGTTCTCGGAGGTGTCTGTACGGCCGGAAATTCATCCACCGAAAATGATGGGGCTGCGGCCTGTGTCATCACTTCCGAAGAGACCGCCAAAAAACTTGGGGCGAAACCATTGGCATACATCAAGGCATTTGCCGTCGCGGGTGCGGATCCCACGCGCACCTATCTCACCGTGCCCAAAGCCGTGGAGAAGGCGTTGAAGAAATCCGGTTTGGGTCTCGGCCAGATGGACCTGATAGAGGTTCAGGAGGCTTTTGCGGCGCAGGTCTTGGCAGACATGAAGATGATGGGCCTTACGGAAAAGGATTATCCAAGGGTCAATGTCAACGGATCCGGTATCTCACTCGGACATCCCATTGCCTGCACGGGCACGAGGGTGCTCGTCACACTTCTTCACGAGATGAACAGGCGCAGCGCCCGTTACGGTCTGGAAACGATCTGCGGCGGAGGCGGACTGGGCATCGCAGCGATTTTTGAGCGCCCGTAAAGATCCTTCTCAACGCCGGTTAGAACGTCTAAACATCCCTCATCTGACTTTATCGAAGATGGCCTCTAAGAAGGTCTCCTGGGGCTTCATCCGTGATAGAATTTTTTCTTTAACTTCTCGGTAAGGTCAGGACCATTCTCATACTCGATTCGATTCAGCGATTTCAGCGCTTCCGGAAGAGGAGAGCCTTTTCTACAAAGGATGAGCGCCTCTTTCCCCAAACCGAGGGCTGCGCCCAGTTCGAGGAGGGCGTCCGGTCTTTCCGGGTTTGAGAGATCGTAGATTCCTAATTTGGCGCGCTTGATCTGATCGATTCGCTGGGGCAGGGGTTTTCCCTTTCGTGAGTCTTCCGTACCGGGAATCGGGCTCAGCCCGCTTCCTTCGAAGGCGTTCTTGATCGCATCAATCAGATCGGATTCCTCGATTCCGGAAGAGATGAAATATTCACCCTTGAGCGTCACCTCCACGGTCTTCGGCGTGGTCTGGATTTTTTTGAAGAGGGTTCGGTCCAGCGTCAATTCTTTGATGGCCGATTGGAGGATGTTTCTCACATTCTCGACATCCTTTTTATAGCGGGCGGCATTGATCTTGTCGATCTCAACCGAAGCAAAGGTTCTGACGCTCATCTCTCGAAATCGGAGGGCCAGGAAATTCTGATAGTGGATCGACTTAGAGCCGAAGATCTTCTCGAGGATCGTTTTGATTTCAGAGTGCCAATGCTTGAAATCCTCATCCTCCGCATGAAGACCTGCCATCTCCTCTACTCTGCCTAACTGGTCTCTGATTGCGTCGATGGGATCCCTCTCCGGCATCCTTCAGCTCCTCGATTCCCATATATTAGATGCCAAAATAGCAACGGATGAATAGAATGTCAACCCTCACAGAGGGATCGCCACGACAGACTGCGCAGGAAAGAGTGTGGCAGGCCGGTCTATTGTGACATGAATTTCTATAATCGCTGCGGCTCCTCTCCGAGCCACTCCGGGTTCTGGGCTGTACTGTCGAAGATGGAAGTCGTCTTGAAGGGTTCAAACACGCCTTTCTTTGCCGCCTCCATGGTCTTGGTCAACAAAGCTTCCACTTCTTTGTCGCTCATCGGATGGAACGTGCGCGCGGCTTCAAGAGCCTGATCGAGTATTTTCATACTGTCGATCCCCGTAATCACGACCGATGTGGGCAGATTCAGGGCGAAGTGCAGGCACTCCAAAGGCGTCACCGTCTTCGACCTCAGAAGAATACCGTTTGCCATGCTCTTCATTCCAAGGACGCCAATCTTTTGCTTGACCAGTTCCGGCAAGACCATTTTCCCAAAGCTTCGGTAGTGAGCGTCCATGACGCTGAGCGGCATTTGAACCGTGTCGAACGTGAACGAATGCATCGCCGCGACTTCAAGCATATAAAGATGGATGCGCGGGTCCTTGTGCCCCGTGAACCCGATGTAACGGAGCTTCCCGGCCTTGCGCGCTTCCACCAGCGCCGCATTTGCCCCTTCTTCATCGAAAATCCGGTGCGGGTCTTCATAACGGAGGACCTCATGGTGCTGGACGAGGTCGATATGATCCACCCGGAGTCGCCGGAGCGATTCCTCAAGCTGCCTTTTTGCTTCTTTCTTTGACCGGCCGTCGATTTTTGTCATGAGGAAGACTTTGTCGCGATAGCCGTCGCGCAGCGCCTTACCCATGCGAACTTCACTGGCGCCTTCGTTGTAATCCCAACAGTTGTCGAGAAAGTTAATACCCCGGTCTATCGCGGCGCGAACGATGCGAATGCTGAGCTTCTCGTCGACCTGCTGAAGTCCGAGATGCCAGCCTCCGACTCCAATGGCCGAGACCTTTTCTCCAGTGCTTCCGAGGACTCGATAAATCATTTCAGGGTTCGACTCCATTTTTGACATGTTCCCTCCTTTGGATCCCTCACCTTCGGCCGCGGGCTCCCGGTCTCTCCTTTCATCGTTCAGTTTTCAGAAAAATTCCCTCTGCTAATAATTTCTTTCTATCTAAGGCAAAAGAGAAAAACCATAGATTGAACCTGGTATTTCGTGATCAGGAATGCGGTATTTTTGAGCTCGTATAAGGAATATTGGGATTTCTCCTTCTTGGGATAAACCAACCCAGAAATTCTTGCCAGAAGCGCTAAAGCGCGATGCCCTCAGAGCGGCGTGAGAGAATCAGTGTCACTGACGGACTGGAGGCATTATGTCTGGCACGCCGTCCTTGAGCGTTGGAAAGTGACGTTCTTCCCCAAATAAGATACCCCCTTCACACACGAATTGCGATCCTGAACCCTGGACATCGAAACGACTTGAGGGGCTTGATTTATTCGAAAGAAATGTGACAGATTGGAAGATATTACGCTTTCAAATTTCGCAATGAGAGAAAGGAGAGTGTATCAATGAAACCACTGGAGTCCTTCTGCAGGAAAGCAATCGAGATGGACGTCGAGGGGGCAAAGATCATCGACCCCGGCTCCGTTATCACCGCTGACTGGGTAAGAATGAAATGCCAATACGGCTGCCCCGGATTCGGGACGAGCCTTTGTTGTCCTCCACACACCCCAACCCCGGACGTGACCCGTAAAGTTATCGACTCTTACCAGAAGGCCATCCTGCTCCATCAAAGAATAGCGAAGGGAGAGAAGGGGAAGGCAAAGGGAGGGACTTTCAAAAAGACGATTGTTGGCCTTGAAATCGAGATTTTTCTCGACGGGTATTACAAGGCCTGGAGCATGGGATCCGGTCCTTGTTATCTTTGCAAGGAATGTAACCTCTCGGGTTCATGCAAACATGGACTCGAGGCGAGACCTTCGATGGAAGCATGTGGCATTGATGTCTTCAAGACCGCAAGAGACAATGGGTTTCCCATTGAGGTTGTCCGCACCCGTGACGATGAAAGAAACATTTTCGGTTTGATTTTAGTGGAATGATGTGTGTCCCATTTTTTTGGAATTTCCGCCACTTATCCCCATTGCGACGCCGTTTTAAAGGGAGTGAGAGGCATTTATACAATTCTTTCCTCGCCAAAATACAGTGCCCACCCTATTCCGTATTGATCCTATTTCTGCATAATCTAAAATTGTCAATCCCTGTGCAAGGCCCCTGCTCGAGGAGGTATCTGTGATTTCGCTCGAAGTGAACGGAAAGAAATATGAGGTAGAGGCGAGCCCTGATGTCCCTTTGCTCTGGGTCCTCAGGGAACATCTCGGGCTGACGGGAACGAAGTATGGCTGCGGAAAGTCACTCTGCGGTGCCTGTACCGTCCATATCGACGGCAAGGCTGAGCGGTCCTGTCAGATCCCGGTAAGAGATGCCCAGGGGAAGAGAATTATCACCGTCGAGGGAATCCCTGAAGATCATCCGATCAAAAGGGCATGGAACGCAGTGGATGTGCCTCAGTGCGGTTACTGCCAGCCAGGACAGATCATTGACGCTGTGGCTCTCCTTGATAGGAACCCTAATCCGACTGATGCTGACATCGACGGCGCCATGTCTGGCAACCTCTGTCGCTGCGGGACGTATCAGCGCATTCGTCAGGCCATTCACCTTGCCGTGGAAGCCATTGCGAAACGGAAAGAGATCGATAGCAGCCGAATATCGAAACCAGGTGCGACGAAATCCGTACCATTCTTTCCGCTGAATCCTTACCTTCGAATCGGAACGGATGGCAGCGTGGTGATTGTGGTTGGCAAATCGGAGATGGGGCAGGGGGTCTATTCCTCATTGCCCATGCTCGTCGCCGAAGAGCTTGAGATCGACTGGTCGAGGATAAGTGTTGAGGCAGCGCCGGTTGCTCAAGAATACTACCATGCCCAGTGGGGAGTTATCCAGGTGACGGGCGGCAGCACCAGTGTGTCGAGCGAATGGGACCGATTGCGCAGGGCAGGGGCTGGGGCGAGAGTGATGCTCGTTCAAGCGGCGACAGAGATCTGGGAGGTTGACCCGAAGAGTTGCCGGGTAGAAAAGGGTTCTGTCGTCCATGAGCCGACCAACCGGCGATTTTCCTATGGGGAGTTGGCGGAGAAGGCCGCCAAGGAAAAGCCTCCGAAAGATGTTTCCTTGAAGGAGCCGAAGGAGTTTAAAGTGATCGGCAAACCCATGAATCGTTTGGATACGCCGGAGAAAACGAGCGGTGCGGCTATCTTCGGCATCGATGCGAAAGTCCCCGAAATGCTCACTGCTGTGATTGCGCGACCACCAGTTTTCGGCGGCAAAATAAGGAGCTTTAATGCAGAGAAGGCCAAGGCAGTGAAAGGCGTGAAAGATGTGGTCCAGGTTCCTTCGGGAGTGGCTGTTGTCGCAGACGATTTCTGGTCTGCGAGGCTTGGTCGCGAGGCCCTGGAGATCACCTGGGACGAAGGCGCCAATGCCAAACTTTCGACAGAGGGCATACGCGAGCAGTATAAAAATCTGGCCAAGAACCCGGGGATGGTGGCAAGAAGAGACGGCGACTCTGAAGAAGGCCTTCGGAAGGCAGCCAAGCAGATCAGTGCCGAGTACGAGGTTCCTTACTTAGTCCATGCCCCCATGGAGACATTGAACTGCTTGGTCGGTCTTCGTGCCGATCAGTGCGACATCTGGACGGGCACCCAGCTTCAGAGTGGCGACCGGGACGCGGCGGCAGCGATTGCCGGACTCAAGCCCGAGCGGGTCAGAATTCATAACCTCTTTCTGGGTGGCGGTTTTGGTCGGCGGGCAAACCCGAAGTCCGATTTTGTCAGCGAGGCCGTGCATGTGGCGAAAAAGGTGAAGAAACCTGTCAAAGTTATCTGGACTCGCGAGGACGATATCAAAGGCGGCTACTACCGGCCTTTCTGGTACGACCGGATTGCCGCGGGGCTGAATGCAAAGGGCAGTCCCGTGGCATGGAAGCACACGATCGTAGGACAGTCGATCATTGCCGGGTCGCCCTTCGAGGGAGCCATAGTCGACGAACACGGTGTGGATGCAACGTCAGTTGAGGGAGCGGCAGATACTCCTTATGAAATTCCAAACATCCTTGTCGATCTTCACAGTCCAAAGATTGGTGTGCCGGTGCAATGGTGGCGCTCGGTGGGCCATTCTCATACCGCCTTTGTCGTCGAGAGTTTTATCGACGAGCTTGCCCATGCCTCTAATAAAGACCCGTTTGAGTTCCGCCGGAGTTTGCTTAGTAAACATCCACGGCACAAAGCTGTGCTGGAGCTTGCGGCCCAGAAGGCAAACTGGATGAAGCCGCCTGAGAAGGGGATTGGCCGGGGTATCGCCCTTCATGAGTCCTTCGAGAGCATTGTCTCCCAGGTGGCAGAGGTCTCGGTCAGCCCGGCAGGAAGGATCCATGTCCAAAAAGTCGTCTGTGCTATCGATTGCGGTATGGTGGTGAATCCCGAAATCGTTAGGGCCCAAATGGAGTCCGGGATCGTCTTTGGGCTTTCAGCCGTCCTCCATGGTGCGATCACTTTCAAAAACGGCCGGGTGGAGCAGAGCAATTTCAACGACTACCAGATCCTGCGCATATACGAGATGCCTACGATAGAAGTTTTTATCACGCCGAGTCAAGAACCCCTGGGCGGTGTGGGAGAGCCCGGGGTGCCTCCGATTGCACCGGCAGTGGGAAACGCCATCTTTTCAGCCACGGGGAAGCGGATCAGGAGACTGCCTATTCGCGCCGAAGAATTGAAAAAGGGATAAACTTCTTTAACCCTTGATCTTCGAAAAGCTGCCAGGGTACTTGTGGTCAAAGGGATAGTCACCTTAGTTACGTTTAAAGCACGCGACCTCTATTTGCGCCTAAAACATAGCATCTCTCCTAAGAAGAGACGGGATTGGAGGGAGCAAGGAGGAGACACAAACATGGATGTTTTCGCCGCCATTAGCCAAAGAAGAAGTGTGAGGGCATACAAACCCGCTCAGATCGAAGAGGACAAACTAAAAAAAGTGTTAGAGGCCGCAAGGCTGTCTCCTTCTGCCAGCAACCAGCAGGACTGGAAGTTTATTGTCGTAAGAGAAAAGGAGACCAGGAAGAAACTGGCCAGAGCTGCCTTCGAGCAGTCTTTTATCGGAGAAGCACCCGTCGTCATCGTCGCTTGCGGGATGGAGCCAAAAGCGATCATGGCGTGTGGTCAACCCACATCCACGGTGGATGTATCCATTGCCTGTGCATTTATGATCTTAGCAGCTTACGAGCAGGGGTTAGGGACGTGCTGGATCGGCGCCTTCAAAGAGGATGAGGTCAAGAAAATCCTTAGGATCCCAGAGCCGGTTCGGGTCGTGGCCGTGATTCCATTGGGATATCCGGATGAAGGCCCTTCGCAAAGGGAGAGAAAGGACCTGGATCAAATCATTTGCTTTGAGAAGTTTGAATGAGGCCTTTCTCGGCGAAGATGGTAACCCCTCGTCTTGGGTGCAATGAGATCGGAGTGGTCTCCCCTGCAAAAACTTGAAATTACGGATCATTATTAAAGAGAAGGCAATCGAAGGGCAGTGCTGAAGGGACCGTTTTTGAGTATATCTATGCCTTGACTCATCGCTAAAATGTGCCGCTTCAAGTTTTCTCCGAAGAGACCACCCCGATCCGGGGAATAGGATCTCGCATCATAACTGTGAGATTACGCAAGACAGCTAAGAAATATTGAGTTTCCGCTCTTTTTGTGGTATAGGAATACTCATGCTCAAGGGGAAGAGAATTCTTCTGGGGGTCACGGGCGGGATTGCTGCCTATAAGGCAGCAGAGTTTGTCAGGCTTCTGGTCAAGGAAGAAGCGGATGTTCACGTAGTAATGACCGAAAATGCCCAGAAATTCATCGCTGCCCTTACCTTTCAGACCCTTTCCGGAAATCCGGTGGTGACCGATCCTTTTGCTCTGCTCGAGGATGCAGAAATCGGGCATATTGCTTTGGCCGATCTGGCAGAGGTAGTCGTTATCCTTCCTGCAACGGCAGATATCATTGGAAAGATCGCGAACGGGATTGCCGATGATTTTCTCTCCACCATGGTGATGGCGACGAAGGCCCCGGTTCTTTTTGTTCCATCCATGAACGTCAATATGTGGGAGAATAAAGCCCTCCAGAAAAATATTCAAACCTTAGTCGGCATAGGATATCATCTGATGGAGCCCGGAGAAGGGGAGTTGGCCTGCCATTGGTATGGGAAGGGAAGGCTCCCCGAATTGGATGAGGTCGTGGAGAAAATGGAAGATCTTTTCTCCCCGAAGGATTTGAAAGGGGAGAAGATCGTGATCACGGCAGGGCCCACTCAGGAGCCCATCGATCCTGTGCGGTTCATCACCAATCCCTCCTCCGGGAAGATGGGATATGCGCTGGCAACGGTAGCCAGACGCAGAGGCGCGGAAGTCATTTTGATCACAGGTCCCGTCTCTCTTCCTCCCCCACGGACAGATATTCAATGGGTTCCGGTTCGATCCGCGGACGAAATGAGAGAGGCTGTTTTTGGCCATCTGGGAGGATCTTCTGTCGTGATCAAGGCAGCCGCTGTCTCGGATTACCGTCCGAAGGTGACCAGCGAGAAAAAAATAAAGAAAGGAAGCTCCGATTATATCCTGGCCTTGGAGAGAACGAAGGACATTCTCGAAGAGCTTGGGAAGAAGAAGGGAAATCGAATTCTCGTCGGGTTTGCTGCGGAGACAGAGGATGTGGTGGCGAACGCGAAAAAGAAATTGCTGGAGAAGAATCTCGATTTTATCGTAGTCAATGATGTGACCAAACCAGGGGCGGGTTTTGGTTCGGATACGAATCAAGTCAAGATCCTGTATCCCTCCGGCCAGGTTAAAGACCTTCCTTTGATGACGAAGGAGGACGTGTCGCAATTCATCCTGGATGATGTGGTAAAATTATTGAAGCAGAAGAAGGGCCAATAGAATCTAACCAAACCCCCGGCCCCGCGCCTAATATGGTGCAGGGCCAGCCTCAATCCCGCCATTTTGTGACCAAATAACGATCGACGGTCCTGCTCCTCTTATGACGAAGGTTGTGGGATATTTTGATTAGCAGAGATTGAGGAATTGGAATTTATTCGGAATTTGGGGTTAGATGATTGAGACTTAATTTATAAGCTATGCCAGAAAACCGCAGGCTTTTAAGCCTGGGGATGAATGGCATCCTTTCGGAGCGAAGCCAGGTGGAACCTGGCGAAGCGGAGCAAATTTCGATATGATCTGGCTATGGCCAAA
>Ga0326728_10012229_pt1 | contig 19159 bp, 19 predicted proteins | sample MB3enrmetagenome_FD_207602 | JGI IMG/M metagenome (GOLD analysis project Ga0326728, IMG submission 207602) | Lab enriched peat soil microbial communities from McLean, Ithaca, NY, United States - MB31MN | ecosystem: Environmental > Terrestrial > Soil > Wetlands > Peat | place: USA: New York... | reverse complement strand
GCATGCTCTACGATTCCCTGCACACCAAGATCCTCCCACTTCCCGATAACGTTATCGTTTATCCGGGACATGGTGCCGGCTCGCTCTGCGGGCGCAACCTGGGCACGTCCCGGTCTTCCACAATCAAAACGGAAAAGTTGACAAACTACGCGCTCCAAATCAAAACGCGAGAGGAATTTATCCAACAGCTCACCAGCAACCTCCCGCCGCGGCCAGAGTACTTTCCTCAGGACGCGCAGATTAATCGCGCCGGCGCGCCCGCAATCGCGGACTTGCCCGAGCTCAAGCCCGTAGGCGCAGAAGAACTGAAATCACTATTGGAACGAGGCGCGATCGCAATCGATGTACGAGACAGCGATGAGTTTGCCGCTGCCCACGTTCCTGGCTCGATCAGTGTTCCGCTAAACGGTCAGTTCGCTTCCTGGGCGGGAACTCTGATTGGTCTGACATCGCAGCCAGTTCTGATCGCAGACTCGCCGGAACGGCTGTCAGAAGCGCGGGTGCGATTGGCGAGAATCGGGCTCGATGAAGAGCATGGATATTTGCAGGACGGCATTAAAGGATGGGAGAAGGCTGGATTCGAGCTCGCGTCGATCGAAAAGATCACGGTGCGAAACGTGGAGCGGCAATTGCGTTCGGACAAAATTCAGGTTCTGGATGTGCGCCGTCAACCGGAGTGGCAGTCGGGGCACATTGAGGGCGCGGTTTCTCATCCGCTGGACGACTTCAATGCCGCCTTGCCGCAGATGGACCGCAATAAGCAAATTGCCGTGGTTTGCAAGAGCGGATATCGCAGCATGATCGCTTGCAGCTTGCTGCGGCGTGCTGGATTCGAAAACGTTGCCAACGTCGTCGGTGGTTTCGACGCGTGGCAGAAAGCCAGTTTGCCTGTGGTCAGCGAAACCCCTGTCTTAGCCTAACGCACGATGCTTGGCGCACGAGCGGCGCCGGTTCGGAACAAGGGCCGGCGCCACGTGCTTCCATCCTCGTTCTCTCATCCCAGAAATTCACATGGACTTCATGCGCTTCGTGGTAGCATCCTGCCATGGAAACATCGAGTCTCGATATTTTGTATCTGGAAAGCGATCCGAGAACGCAGCAACCCTCTGCCTGCATCTACCTAAAGAAAGCAAGCAAGCAGGACTACGCTGGCGTGAAAGCGGATCGACTGGTTTCCGCTCATTGTCTGAGTTTTCTTGAACTCGATGGCGAAATCAGAAGGCTGCATGCTGAGTTGGAAGAGATCCGCGCGCGAGCGAAAAAGAAGTTCTATAAGGCGGAAGCAATGGCCGCCGGCGCTGACTAGTAATCGCGAGACGTCGCTGTTGATTTGCGCGGGTACCTTTTTGTAATTCTCGTGGTCCCTGTGGCCTCGCTCAACTCCGCTCCCAGCCAATCTAAGCCTGCCTCGCATTCCGCTATTCACGACCTCGAACGAATTGGAATCAGCATTATCACTTGTGCGTTGGCCGGACAGAAGGTAAACCTCAAAGCCTAAAGGAGCATGACGATGCAACTGGGTGAGACCATTGCCACCTACGACGTTGACCTGGCTTTACGGGGTGAGACCGGGAAGTTCGAGGTCACAAGTCCAAACGGCGACATTCACTACGTTACCTGCCGGCCCAATGGTCTACTCGCAAAAGCGGAGACATCGGCCACTCGGACCTACCCCGGAGCATTCTTCATCAGGAAGATAGCGGCGTTGGTTGCGGCGGAAAAAAGCGATGCCGGCTCATCTGCGCGGCAGGACGGCAATTTCATGCCAGCGAACAGTCCGTTTCTTCTAGAAAGCCGGCCGGACATCGAGATTCCATCAACGAATGCGGACTCCGGCGCAATGACACCTTACGACTCGACGAACGAGGCAGAGAACATCTGTTGTCTCGACCTATCTTATTCCGAAGGCAATGGTGAGACGGAGCAGCCATGCGCATTTGTTTATGTGAAGGGCGGGGAGACGGAAGATTCGCGTACCAGCGCTCGAACCACGATGACCGCGCCCTGTTCCAGTTTCACCGAACTTGATGCTGAGATCCGGAAACTGCACGCGCAGCTGGATGAGATCTGCCTGCGAGCGAAAAAGAGCTTCTACAAAACATACGCCGCTGCCGCCAGCGCCTGAGTTTTCAGCTCAGGGACTTTGGGCCGCATACCCTAACATGGCTTTGACTAGAGCCTGCCGACGCGAAATCGGCAGGCTCATCTCCGTTCTCGGCTCACCCCAACAATCAGAGCCGGGAACAAAGGAGCAACCAAGTTATCTCATATAGTATAGTATGTCAATCAACATTGTTGTACTAAATCATGCAGGCCGAGGAGAATCCCCGGGCTGCACCCAACAAGTTCGTTCGACCTCTGACCGTCCTGCCCGGAAGCCCAATTCGGAACTCTAGCGGCGGCTTGTGAGCCCGGTCACGTTGCATATAAGTTGCTGTGTTATATACTGGCAGCACCCCAACACCTTGGCGTCGACGACGCGAATGCATTCTGCAACCATTTTGACGGAGCAGAATAGGCGCGCAGGCGTTGACATGCCTGTTTCAGTTCGTTTTTCGTTACCCGGGTAAACAATTTCTTTTACCGATAAGGAGCAAGGCTCATGGCGACAGCAGAGGTTCGTCATACGCTGAGCGAGCAGCAGGCTCGGCAGCTTTCCACCGTTACAAAAACAGTTCCCATGATGGAAGCGATCACCCCGCGATGGCTGATCAGTTTCCTGTCCTGGGTACCCGTCGAAGCTGGAGTTTACCGGCTGAACAAAGTAAAGCCCACTCGTCCGGGGACGCGCACCATTGAATGCAGTCCGGACGAAGAAATAGACCTTCCTGAAATCTATGTCGATTACGAAGAAAAGCCTCGTGAATACACGCTGAATGCAGTCACCAGCGTTTTGGACGTCCAGACACGGCTTTCCGATCTGTACCGCAGCCCCCACGATCAAATCCGCGAGCAGCTGCGTTTGATGATCGAAAAGGTTAAAGAGCGCCAGGAGAGCGCGTTGATCAATAACACGGAGTACGGCCTGCTCAACAACGTCGCCCCGGAAATGAAGGTGAAGTCCAAGCACGGCACGCCGACTCCCGACGACTTGGATGAACTGATCGCGCGCGTCTGGAAAGAACCCAGTTTCTTCCTGGCACATCCACGCGCCATCGCTGCTTTCGGACGTGAGTGCACTCGCCGCGGGGTTCCGCCGCCGACCGTCACCATGTTTGGTTCGCCGTTTGTAACCTGGCGCGGGATTCCGCTCGTGCCGTGCGACAAGCTCGCCGTGAAGGCGGAGACTACCGACATCCTTCTTCTGCGCACGGGCGAAAAGAAACAGGGAGTCATTGGGTTATTCCAGCCGGGAATTCCGGGAGAAGTGTCGCCGAGCCTGTCGGTGCGGTTCATGGGGATCAACCATAAAGCGATCGCTTCTTACTTGATTTCCTTGTACTGCTCTGTTGTGGTTCTGACGCACGACGCCCTCGGCGTGCTGGAGAACGTCCATGTCGACAAATACCACGAATACAAATAACGGAACGAGCAACGGGGCGAGCCGGCCAAAAGCTCCAAAATCGGCTGGACTTGGCGAAGGGACGCTCCGCTATCCCTTCGCCTCGTTTCCGTTGCCGGACCCAGGAATGCTCGAAAAGCTCGCGAACGAGTTTTTTCTGGTAATACCGAAGGATCTCGCCAACGGAAACAGCGAGCACGCCTCGGTTTCCGGAGAGTACCCTTCGGATGAAATCCCGGCCACCTTGTTCACAGAGGAGAACCTGCCGCTTCACGAAACGCCAGTGAAGGAAGTTTCTCCAAGCATCCCGGCTTCGCCTCCTTCGACGCAGCCGGGGCCATTGACGGAATCCGATCTGCGTGCGATTGCCGCCTCGCTGGCGGGCCAGACGGCGCTGTTCCCCGGTGCTCCGACCACGACCGCGACGACGCCGGTTACGGGCGCACCGCCGGATTTTCTGGCGCATGCAGGAACCTCACCGATCGCGGCGGCCGCCAGGTTGCCTTCTGGCAATGAAATGTTTTCATTCCCGGCGGTTCCGTCGCCGGCGCCAACCGCCCCGCCAAGCGGCGCGGATGCGAGCGCTGTTCCGACGTCGCCGGGAAACGTCGCGGTCGTTCCCGGTTCGACACCTTATTACGTGGAGGGCGAAAAAGGCGCGTCTCCGGCAGCGCCGGCCGTAGTGCCTCCGGTGAATGACTTATTCTCTTTTCCGCGAATACCGGCCATGCCGAATGCTGCGGGCGCCCCGACAATGGCTAATCCCCCGGCTCCGCCTGCATCCCCATCTGCAACGCCGCCGACTCTTGCCGATGGAACCGCGGTTCCTGCTCCGGTTTTCGACGCGAGGGCAGTTGCACCGCAGATCCCTGCTGTTCCCGCCGCGCCTGGAATGAACGTTCCGAGCGCGGATCCCACTGCTCTGGCCGCGCCCCCGGCCGGCGCCGAGTACGTGTATCCGGGCGTAGCAGCCTTGCCATCGGTGAGTGAGTTGTTCTCTTTCCCCGGAGTCCCCGGTGCGCAATCGCCTCCCGGGGTTCCGGTGCTGCCGTCATCGCTGCCGACCGATTATCCCATGCAGGCAGATCTTCCTGCTACTCCCGGGGTCAGCGGACAACCGGCCCTTGTATCTGAGCTGCCCAGTTCTTCGACAGGCACTTTGAAAGCCAGCCCGCAGCCGGTCGCTGCAACGCCCGCGCCTCAGTTCGAATTTCGTCCCGACGTGATTCCGGATCTCGGCACTGCCAAGCGCCCGCTCGATCCGCGCCTGATTCGGCGCGATTTTCCGATTCTCGAAGAGCGCGTCCACGGACGGCAACTCGTCTGGCTGGATAACGCTGCCACAACTCAAAAACCGACCGCGGTCATTGATCGCCTCGCGCATTTCTATCGGCATGAGAATTCCAACATCCACCGCGCCGCGCACGATCTGGCGGCACGCGCAACCGACGCTTACGAAAGCGCGCGTGAAAAGACACGCCGCTTTTTGAATGCTTCTACAACTCGCGAAATCATCTTTGTTCGCGGAACCACCGAAGGCATCAATCTGATTGCCCAATCCTGGGGACGCCGCAACGTCCAGAAGGATGATGAGATCGTCATCACCTGGCTTGAGCATCACGCCAATATCGTGCCCTGGCAACAACTGTGCTCGGAAAAGGGCGCGCGACTACGCGTTGTTCCCGTCGACGATCGCGGCGAAATTATCCTCGAAGAGTATGAGAGACTGCTCAGCCCGCGCACGCGACTAGTTTCATTCAGTCAGGTTTCAAACGCACTCGGGACCATTGTGCCCGCTCGTGAAATGGTCGAGATGGCGCATCGCCACGGCGCACGCGTGCTGGTGGACGGCGCACAAGCTGTCTCTCACATGCGCGTCGATGTGCAGAGCCTGGGTTGCGACTTCTATGTTTTCTCCGGTCATAAAGTGTTTGGCCCGACCGGAATCGGCGCCGTGTATGGCAAGCTCGACGTTCTCGAAAATATGCCGCCATGGCAAGGTGGCGGCAACATGATCGTGGACGTGACTTTTGAGAAGACCGTCTATCAGCCGTCACCGGCCAGGTTCGAAGCCGGAACCGGAAACATCGCAGATGCCGTCGGACTGGGCGCCGCTCTTGACTATGTCGAAGAGGTTGGCATGGAGAATATTGCCGCCTACGAGCACGAACTGCTCAACTACGGCACCGCGGGCCTTTTGACAGTGCCCGGTCTACGCCTTGTTGGAACCGCACGCGAGAAGGCGGGCGTGATGTCATTCGTTCTCGACGACATGCGGACCGAAGATGTGGGTGTCGTCCTGAATGAAGAAGGCATCGCCGTCCGCTCCGGTCATCATTGCGCGCAACCTATTTTGCGTCGAATGGGCGTAGAGAGCACGGTACGGCCCTCGCTTGCTTTCTACAACACATGTGAAGAACTTGACCAACTCGTGGCAACTTTGCTTCACATCCAAGCTGGGCGCAATCGACGGGGATGAATGCGGGATAGTCGCAATCAAACAGGGTGATACGCGGTTGCTATACGAGGTTTAGGCTGCCGTTCTAGAGTTAGTGGTCTGACCACGCGGCCTGTCCTTGTAGGCCGCAAGCTATTGGGCAACTTCAACTTGCAGGTCTCGGCAAACTGTCGCCGTACCGCTAGCGGCAGCCTGCAGGGTCCCGTTCACGCCTGACGAGACCGATTGCAAGAATTCATTGCATACCCCTTACGAGGGTTCTCGCCAGAAATAGCCCGAAGATTCCACGCTTTTTCTTCTTGACAATTTTCTTTAATAATCTTTAGAATCGCGATCTACATAGTAGACTTAATACCTCTACTCTGTTGCAATCCCTAATCCGCTCAGTGTTTCGGCAAGTTAGGAAAGATTGGTTCTTGGCAATACCAGGTAAACAAATTCGGACCCCGGCATCTGGGAGAAAATTGTGAAGCAAGCAACCCGTTTTCTTACGACTCTCGCGGTAGCACTCGCATTCATCTCGGCATTAAGCGTCTTTTCCCAAGCTGAACGCAGCGGCCGTCCAGCTCGAATCAAGGAACACTCCGACGCCTCGGCCAGCTTTGGATCCGTGAACGTGGGCACCGCGGCTGCGGTGCATACACTCACCTATACCTTCACCAGCTCGGCAACCCTGTCGGCGGTAACCATACTTACCGGCGGCGCGCCGGGGTTGGATTACAGTGACGGTGGCAGCAGCACTTGCGCGGTCGGCACATCTTATACGACCGGCCAGACCTGCAACGTGACCGTAGCGTTCACGCCATCGACGCCAGGACTCCGCTCGGGCGCAGTCTCTCTATATTCGACGGGCAGCAACTTGCCTCTGGCGATCTGGTATTTCAGCGGCATCGGTCAATCGAGCGCCGCCACGATCGATCCCGGAACGCAATCAACGTTGACAACCTTGGCCAACAGCGGCCAGGCCTCCGGCACCGCGGTCGATGGCGCCGGTAACGTGTATGTCGTGGACAACGCTAACAGCCAGGTCTTCGAACTGGCCGCAGGCTCCTTCACGTCAGCCACAGTGGTTAGCTCAGGCCTCTTGAATCCGACGGCGATCGCGCTCGATGGCGCGGGCAATCTGTACATTTCCGACACAGGGAACAGCCGTGTCGTCGAGGTGCCGAACGAGCAGGGCACTCTGAACAGTGGGGATTTGTCGATCGTGAGTATTACCGGGCTTGGCTCGCCGAGCGGACTGGCGGTTGACGGCAGCGGCAACCTCTATGTTGCGGACTCCGCCGACGGCAACGTTTTGGAAATCCCATCCAGCGGCGCGGCTCAGCTGACGGTGGTTTCTGGATTGACGAGTCCCGTCGGTCTCGCCCTCGACTCAGCCGCCAACGTATATGTTTCCGGCAACAACCAGGTCAACGAGTATCCATCCGGCGGCGGATCGCCGGTCCCGATCGGCACCGGCTTCAATAATCCCGACGGCTTGGCTGTGGATGCTTCAGGAGCCATCTATGTGGCGGACTCGGGTAACTCCAGAATCGTGCAGGTCGCTCCGGGAGGCGCTTCGCAAGTCACACTCCCGTCCACGGGCATTTCCAACCCACAGAGTCTCGCGGTCGATTCGTCCGCCAATGTGTATGTCACGGCCGGCGGCAGTTCGTATGAAATCAACCGCTCGCTTGCGGCCTTGACCTTCACAAATACCGAATATGGCGCGGTCAGTGCTCCGCAGACGGTGGCGGTTACGAACGCTGGCAATGACACCTTGAGCGTGTCGAACGTCGCAGCCTCCGCAAACTTCACCGTGGTGCCCTCGGGCGGTACGGATTGTACCTCCAGCACTAACCTGGCTTCCGGCCTGCAATGCCTGGTGGGCGTCGAGTTCACGCCCCTAGCTACCGGTGCGCTCTCGGGAACGCTGGCGCTCACTGACAACGCGCTCAACAACGCCGCCGCCACTCAGTCGGTGCAATTGAGCGGCACCGCGACGGATGCGAACGCGAGCGTGAGCCTGGCGTCGTCGGCGCCTGGTGGTTCCACGTACGGGCAGTCGGTAACTTTCACGGCGACGATCACGAGTGACACGGGACTGCTGAAGCGGCGGGTCTCGCGCAAGAAGCCGCTGGCTTTCAGCGGGAACGTGACGTGGAGTGCAAACACGGGCTGCGCGGAGTCGGCAGTGTCGGGCTATCCAGCAACCGCGACGTGTACCACGTCGAGCCTTGGCGGTGGCAGCGACACGGTGACGGCAACGTACGCGGGCGATGCGAACCACAACGAAGCGTCGGGGTCAGTGAGCCAGACGGTCAACCCGGCAAGCCAGACGATCACGTTCACGAAGAAAGCGCCAGCAAGCGCGGCCTATGGAAGCGCCTTCTCGGTGGCTGCGACCGCCAGTTCGGGGCTGGCCGTGGGCTACTCCAGCAGCGGGTCCTGCTCGAACTCAGGTGCAACCTACACCATCTCCGGCGGCTCTGGTAACTGTGTGGTTTCGGCTTCGCAAGCTGGCAACACCAACTACTCGGCGGCAACCACAGTGACGGAGACAGTGACCGTCAAGCAAGCGACCCAGACGATTACCGCGACCACACCGGCTCCCACCACCGCGTACAAGGGGTACTCGTTCACTCTCGTGGCAACGGCCAGTTCGGGCCTGCCGGTCGGCTACTCGAGTTCGGGCTCCTGCACGAACTCTGGAGCGACCTTCAAGATGACATCGGACAGCGGGACTTGCATCGCCGAGCTGTATCAGGCGGGCAATACCGACTACGCAGGTGCTACCCCTCTGTTCGAGCACATCGTGGCGGAATCGCCGGTGACGCCAGCGGTGACCTTCACGGGTGCACCGACCACCGCAACACCGTACGGGGCGACCTCTACCGTAACAGCCTCGTCCACAAACGACACCGTTGTTCCGGTGATCAGCACCACGTCGACGACCTGCGCAGTGGGCACAAACCAGGCGACAGGCACCACAGTCAGCGCGTTGGTGACGATTACCAGCGGAACCGGGTCGTGCAAACTTACCGCGACTTGGGCGGCCAACAACGTGTACCCGTCGGCGAAGGTGTCGTCGACGACGACTCTGACGAAAGCGACCCCAACGGTGAGCCTGAGTGGGGCGCCGGGTTCGGCGTCGAAGGGAACGTCGTTCTTGGTGACGGCGACCTCGAACGAGAGCGGGCCAGGGGCGGTGATCCCGAAGATCACGGCGACGGGATCTTGCACCGTGGGCCCGGCGACCAACGTAGGACCGGGCAGCTACGCGGCGACCGTGACGATCACGAAGGCCACGGGGACCTGCACAACCAAGGCGAGTTGGGCGGTGAGCACGGACTATGCCTCCGCAACCGCCACCGAGACAACCACAGCCAATTAGCGCAAGCGGGAGGGACAACACTGGCGCAAAGAACGTGACGATGGCGACACAAACGCCGCCATCACCTCCTTCTACCTGCCAGCGTCGGCTGCGGAATTGCGCCGGGAATCTGAACGTACTTGTTTCAAATCGGAAGCGCGGTGTTAAAGAGGCAGCTGGACGGAATGTCGAGTAAGTCCAGCTTGCCTGTGAAATGTTAGGTGAAAAAATATAAATCGCGGAGGCTCAGCTCTTTCGGAGTTTTTGAGAGGCACAGGCGACATGGCTAGGTCCGATCCATGGAGCCTTGCCAAGGCCATCCGCAAGGTCGAATTCAAACCTTACGGGTTTGTGGATGTTCTTGCGTTTTCCCGGATCACCGCGGAGTAGTCTCTGCGAGCTTGCCCACAAGCTCATCTCTGACGATCTGGCCAAGGAAACTTCGGAATCTTTGTCTCCTGCTCCAGAGCATTCGCTTCTCGCCCTTCCAATTCGGCTTGGCGATATTGGGTAGCTTCGGCGGGGTCCGTTCCCGCCTTGAGACTGGTTTTTTCGATGAAGTAGCGCCAGCCTTCGTGCCGATCGGAGGAGTCCTGGGAATTCTCAAACTTCTCCAACTCTGATTCTGCATTGTGCTTGCCCCTGACCACAGCGATTACTCCGGCGGAGCGGTAGGTTCGAACGTTATGCCGGATGATGACGTAAGAGGCCGTGAGTTCGTCGCGTGTCAGAAAGAGTCCATTCCTAGCTCGCTCAGAAAAACCGAGCGGCGGTTTGTCGTACTCGCAGTTTATGTCCTGTGCCGCCGATGCTCTCTGCTACCAGAGTCACGTGTCGGTTCGCGATAAAGCTGCGGACGAGCTTCGTTCACCGTCATCGCGCGCCCGTTGAGCATCGTTCCATCCAGCGCAGCGATGGCAACTTGGACATCCGTCGCCTGCGTCATCTCGACGAAAGCGATACCCCGTGGCTCGCCCGTATCCCGGTCCACAACGATCGTGACGGTTTCGACGGCTCCATGTGCCGTAAAAATTTCTCGCAACTGCTGCTCTGTTACCGTGATATCAAGGTTCCCGACAAAAATGTTGGTCACGAGTTCATCCCTGCCACTGATCTCCCGAACCTCTCCTTGGAACCAGAAGGGGAATCTTTCAAAAGGCGATCTTGAGAGATCGCCTTTTGCGCGATTCGCAGCTTAGAGTGCCTGCACGTTTTCGGCTTGCCAGCCCTTGGGCCCCTTGGTCACGTCGAACTGCACGGTCTGGCCTTCCTGAAGGCTCTTGAAGCCTCCCGCCTGGATTGCCGAAAAATGCACAAAAACGTCTTCGCCAGTCTGACGGCTGATGAAGCCGTAGCCCTTGGCGTCATTGAACCACTTTACTGTTCCTTGTTCTGCCATGTTGATACAAGTTTCCTTTTCGATTGAATTACGCTGGAGAGATTCGGAGGTACTGAAGGCAGGTTACTGGCTGTTAAGGCGAGAGCTGCTTACGACCGATTCGGTCTAACGCACAAAGTCATGATACGCGAAGCCCGCACAATTCGCAAGGTGGTTCGAACGCGCGACGTCCCTGCACTGGCCGATTCCACGAGTGGACCGCCGGCGGCAGAGCCAATGTTGGCTGGCTCGCAGCCGCGGTGGGCGAGCCTCAGCATGATTGCGGCAAACAGCGTATACTGAGACTGCTTAACCTCGAAGATACGCCGCTCACAGCACCCTGCGCCTTCGCGATTGAGAGATCGGGGGGAGGCGCATATTCGCGCAGCAATCACTCTTTGCCCAGCCACTTTACTCCGGAACTGGCAGCGATCGCAGTTGAAAGCGAACATGTTGATACGCCTTATGACGATGATCGCGACGGTAACGCTGGCGGCAGTCGTATTGTTTCGCTCTCTATCCGATTTCCGAATGGGAGTGTGCATCATTGTGTCGGTGGCAGCGGCCACCCTTGCGGTTCGCGGCCTCTTCACCGGCAAGCTCGTGTGGACCCTGCTCTTCGGGGGGGTTCTTGGTCTATTTACACCGTTCCATCAGACTCAGTATTCTCACTTAATCGTCTCCATACTCGACATGGCGACTTTGGCGCTCTTCGCGGCTTCGCCAATACTCCTTGGAAAATCTGCCCGCGCGTTGCTGCTCAAGCACCCCACGGGAGGATTGTGAACACCGGTACCAGCCGTCGAAACGACAGGAGCTCATGATGTCAGCACGAAATGGAGACAGATCGAGATTTCACCGCGAGCGCAAGCAGAAGATCGCCCGGCGGAAGCGCACCAAAGAACTGCTGCATGACGCGACGATGAAACTCAAGTCGGTGGTCAGTCGTGCGGTCCCGAGGCCAGGGATGGTGTCAGCATGACGACACCATTGTCGGCCTTACCTCTTTCTACGCCGATCCCCGTTTCACTCAAGAAGAAACGGGTGCTCCTGGTGGATACGTCTGCCCACAAGCGCGAGCTGCGTGCCGAGATCATGCGGAAACTCGGCATCGACGTGGATTGCGCCGCGGATATCAGTGAAGCACTTTCCTGGTGGCGAGCAGATCTCTACAACCTGGTGCTTATCCAAGTACAGGATGACGCCGGCCAGCGGGACAACTTCTGTGAAGTCATTCGCGGCGCGAGGCCCCCGCAGCGGTTGGCGTTTCTGGTTGGCAAACCCGACTATCTCGCAAATGCGGCACAGGCGAACGGAGAGCCTTCCGTCCCGACGAACGACGATCACGTCCATGCCGCGGAGGTGGTGGCAGCCATTGCGGCGGCGAGTAGCGATCAGCCGCTGCGCTGGGGCATCCTGGAAGCATCACGGCAGATCTCGGCCGCACGCTCGGCGTCCGTGGCGCGGACCCAGGCAATGCGCGCGCGGCCCGCTCCGCCGCGCGATTCTGAAGGACGTCCACCGAAACGAACCCCGACACCGACCAGCCTAGATGATCTACTGAGAGAGGAACTGCGATGAAGAACCTGTACGTAGGGAACCTGCCACACAGCACAACTGAAGCGGAGCTACGAAGTATCTTCGAGCCACATGGCGCGGTCGAAAAGATCACGCTCGTGACCGATCGAGACACCGGCCGCTCCCGCGGCTTCGGCTTTGTCGAAATGACCAATGCCAGTGAAGCCGACAAGGCTATCGCGGCGCTTAACGGCACGGATCTGGGTGGACGGGCTCTAACCATCAACGAGGCCAAACCCAAGACAGACCGTCCCAAGGGCGGAGGCGGGGGCGGTCGTTTTAGCGGCGGCGGCGGCGGCGGAGGCGGTCGGGGGCGAGACGATTATCGCGGTCATCCACGGCAGCCACGCGAACCGCGCTGGTAGCTCATAAAATGTTCAGAACGCTCCGATCAGGCTGCCAAATGCCCGTCGGCGGCAAACAAATAGATGCAGGGGATATGTATGCCAAGAGGCAGATCAACGTTTACAAAACGTCAGAAGGAACACGCGCGGCAACAGAAACAAAAGGACAAAGAAGAGCGCAGGAATCAGCGCAAGCAGGATAAGCCCGCGGAGGGCGGCGTGGATGAGATGGCCGAACTACGCGAACATGCGGCCGCACAGGCGGCGCTGTTCAACCTCGGCGTGGATGAAACTGACACCGCGGAGGATTCAATCCCGGTGTCCACACGGGAGAGTCAATCTTGATTGTGGGCCTGCTGGCGTCGAATCTCCGGCAGCGAAATAATACATCGCAATAATCTACTTAGAGGAGAGCGAGAGTGGCAGAAATTCGATTACAAGAGGGCGAATCCTTAGAGAACGCGCTCCGTCGATTCAAGCGTAAGGTGCAGACGGAAGACATCATTAAGGAAGTGAAACGGCACTCGTACTACCTAAAGCCGGGCGAACGGAAACGGGTGAAACAGGCTTTGGCACGGAAGCGCGCGCGCAAAAAGAACCGGAAAGAAGGTTCCTTTGCGACCGATGCGCGCCGGGAAAAATAGAAGACTCTGTAAGGCAGTCTGCTCGCAAGGCGCCTCGACCCGATGTGTGTCATCTTAGGGCTCGACCTTGCGGGCAGGGCTGGCATGGACTTCTATCGGGGACTGACCCGTCTCCGATGGCGATTCGCTAGCGATGTACGGCCTGCGTCGGTGTTGGATTGCACGCGAATGCTGGAGTGGAGGCTGCTGCCATGTTAAAACTCGCGCAACGAGCTGCTTTGTTTCTGGTCCTTTCGATCATCCCGTCCATCCCGATGCTGAGGGCCCAGCAACAATCCACGCCATCGGCTCCGATTCCTGCCCAAATTCTCGCAGCCAAAAAGGTCTTCATCTCAAATGGCGGCGATGACGATTTGACAATTCCGCGTCAACTTCACGCTCCGACCCTCACCTACAACCAGTTTTACGCAGATATAAAGAGTTGGGGAAAATATGAACTGACCTCCTCCCCCGCCGATGCTGATGTCATTTTTGAAATCCGATCTTACGATTCGCGTGAGGCCGGGCTGCAAGTGCACCTTGCGATTCTCGACCCCAAAACCCACGTGATTCTCTGGCCGCTCACTCAGAAAATAGAAGGCGCAAGCCGAACTGCGATTGCTCGCAAGAACTTCGACGAGGGCATGAACGCTCTTGTCGGGGATCTGAAGAAGCTGGTGGCGGGGCCACAATGAACGGTCATCGAATGATGCCCGTCGCCCATTTTCGCCAACCAAGTCTGTTCTCAATCGCGGGCTAGCGACTTTTCCGGAAGCAACCATCGCACATCAGGACGTGACCTAGTTCACTGACAACGCACTGCCATTCGTGTGTCATTGGCACTGGCGCCATTTGCGCCTCTCCGGAGAGCACCCCCCTTAAGATCTGCCCATCCCCCCCGAGGCGAGAGCGCTGCAACACGCTAATTGCTAAAGGGGCCGACATTCGGCGACTCCCAGCTAGCGGCACAGTTTGAGATCAGAACGCTGGTAGCTGAATATCCGACCTCGAGCACGGTCTCCACTCTTCAGCCATGAAGGAGGTTTCCTATGATGCGCAAGGTCACTCGCAATTCTCTCCGTGTTCGGGCGAAAAACCCCTGGAACATTCCCGATGCCGGGCTGACATCAGGCGCGATGGATCTGGCAGGCGCAATGATCCGCGCCGCTTTGATGTTCGCTGTGGTTTTGGCGCTCGTGCCGATTGCCGCCCACCCAGCCCAAGCCCAAACTGAGCAGGTGCTCTACACATTCACCGGCGGCAGTGACGGCGGCCAACCGTATCAGGCGGGCGTAGTCTTTGATCAATCGGGCAATCTCTTTGGCGTCACGCAATATGGCGGCACCTATAACCAGGGGACGGTGTTTGAGCTCACCCCATCCCCTAGCGGCCCTTGGACCGAAACCGTTGTTTATAACTTCACTGGTGGCGAGGACGGAGGAATCCCGCTCGGAGGTCTGGCCACCGATGGGGCCGGCGATTTCTACGGCACCACCGCTTATGGCGGCTTGCCCGACCCCATCTCGTGCGGCACGCTCTTCCAGATAAACATCAGCCTGCATTTTGGTGTCCTGCATACCTTTGATGACGCCACGGGGGATGGCTGTCAGCCCGAATTCGACGTGAACTACTCGAGCGGATTTATTACAGGAACCACTTACTACGGTGGTGAGAGGGAAGCGGGTACCGTATTTTTTAGCGGCCCTGGGTATTATGGGGCCTTCTCATTCCCGCCAAACTTCAACTCCAACAGCGCGGAGCCCACTGGCCTGACTCTGTTCGGAAGCTCGATCTACGGTACCGCCAATTACGGGGGAACGGGAGGGGGCGACGTCTTCGAATTCTCCTCGCCTCACGTGATCGCAGAGCATACCTTCACCTCAACCGGCAAAGAGGGCGTCTGGCCTATAGGCGCCTTGGCCACGCAGGTTAATCCAGACGGAGTGCGAATCATGTACGGCGCCACCCAAGGGCGAGGAGTTGGTGGCAATGGCGCCATCTACCAACTCACCGCTGTAAATGGAGGGGACACGTGGGCTATCTCCCTTGTGCATGGCTTTTTCGGCCCCGATGGGTCATTACCTTGGGCCGGCGTCGTCATAGATTCTGCCGGTAACCTTTACGGCACGACTTGGGAAGGGGGCGCAGCGAATCTCGGGACCGTTTTCGAACTGACGCCGGTCGCGAAAAACACGTGGACCTACACGCTCCTCCATAGCTTCACGGGAGCGAATGACGGCGCCAACCCCACCGGCACCCTGGTATTCGATAGTGCTGGGAACATCTATGGCACGACATTCGCTGGCGGCGCGTCCAACCAGGGCGTGGTCTACGAGGTCACGCCGCCGGCACCGACCACAACAACGCTGACATCTTCCCCGAATCCATCGATACAAGGGCGGCCGGTTACCTTTACCGCAGTTGTCTCGTCCAGCGCCGGAGTGCCGCCGAACGGGGAGATGGTCACATTCAGGCGCGCAACGGAGTCTTGGGGGGTCCCGCTAAACAACGGCTCCGCAAGCCTTACTCTACAGACGCTGGCAACTGGTACCAACACGATCACTGCGACGTACGGCGGGGACCAGAACTTCGCCATCAGCACGTCGACTGTGCAGCAGGTAGTGAATCCGAAGTACGCGACAACGACGGTGCTTAGCTCAAGTCTCAATCCCTCGAACTATGGCCAACCTGTGACCCTGGCGGCAACGGTTACAACGGCAGGGCCGAGCCCGACCGGAACGGTGTTATTCAGGAGCGGCTCTTCGGTGCTCGGTGGCGGCTATTTATATTCGGGAGTTGCAACTTTGACCACCGGGAAGATTCCAGTTGGAGCGGATACGTTGACGGCGTCCTACGGCGGGGATTGGTTTAACGGCATAAGTGTGTCGGCCCCAATCCCGCAAAGCGTGAATCAGGCTTCCATCACGATGACGCTGGCGTCGTCTCCAAACCCATCGGCTCTCGGCAAATCGGTCAAGCTCACGGCGACGATGACCAGCAATGGCAATGTGCCCTCTCAGCAACTCGTCACTTTCAGTTGTAACGGCACGACACTGGGAACGGCGAAGGTCAACCGCGAGGGCGTGGCGACGTTCCTGACGGAAGCTCTTCCTCAGGGATCGGACGGCGTCACGGCTGAGTACGCAGGCAGCACGGACTACAGTTCGGCTTCGGCAAGCGTGACGCAGGTGGTGAACTAGAAAAACAGGGCCGAGACGTTTGGCTAACTCGATGACCCTGGATTGCAGAAAAGCCGCCTGATATTTGGGCGGCTTTTCCGCGCTTCATACGGAAGGTGGGAGGGTTAAATTAAATACCCGTCAACCAGCATTGCGACTCTATACAAACACCTCTCCCGGCAGAGCAGTCAGGGTCCGCGATGCCAGCGTGTTTTGCATCATTCGCCGCGGTGGCGCGTCCGTCGCCATCTCACTCTGCAGGCGTTCGATCTTCAACTTAAGAGTGCGCTCGATCTGGCGCAGTTCGAGCACTTCGGCTCCAGCGGCCAACGTAGAGGCACGCCCTAGCAGCCCTGCTCTACCCGTGCGGCCCACTCGATGGATAAAGTCTTCCGCCATTTTGGGCACGTCGTAGTTAATGACATGGGCCACATCATCCACGTGCAGACCACGGGATGCGATGTCGGTCGCCACCAGCACCTGGAAGCGGCCTTCCTGGAACCCGTTCAGGGCCCCATTGCGCTGCGATTGCGAGCGGTCGCCATGAATCAGGGCAGCGGCGAAGCCGTCGCGCACAAGTTCCTTCGCCAGACGCTCGGCGCCCCGCTTGGTGCGCGTGAAGATCAGAGTCTGGCCTTTTTCCGCATAAAGCAGTTGACGAAGAACATCTAGTTTCTCTCCCGGCCGCACTTCGTAGGCCTTGAGCTGCACGCTTTCCGCGGGCTTGAGTACCGAGCCCAAAGCGACCCGAACCGGATCGCGCATGTACTCGTTCACCAGGCCAGCGACGGATTGTTCCATGGTGGCCGAGAAACACAGCGTCTGCCGCTCGTCGGGCAGGCACGCCAGGATGCGCCGGATTGCCGGCAAGAATCCCATATCCAACATGCGGTCCGCTTCGTCAAGTACTAACACTTTGATGTGCCGCAGATCGGCGAACTTGCGATTCATAAGATCCTGCAAGCGTCCGGGAGTGGCAATGATCAGTTGCGATCCGGCTCGCAGACTTTGAATTTGAGCCTTCTCGGAGACTCCGCCGATGACGAGCGCGGCGCTGGGCATGGCTTTCGTGCGCAGTTGCTCGTATTGTTCTTCAACTTGCATCGCCAGTTCCCGCGTTGGCAGCAACACCAGGGCGACCGTTTGTCGCGCCGGCTCTAGCTGCAAGGTTTCAATGAGCGGGATGAGAAATGCCAGCGTCTTGCCGGTGCCCGTCTGGGCGGTACCGATGACATCTCGGCCTTCAAGTGCAGGCGGAATCGCGCGTTCCTGGATGGGGGTTAGATTGGTGAATTGAGCTGCCTCCAGCTTCCGCTGCAACGAGGAAGATAGGGGTAGTTCTGTAAATGTGGTCATTCGATTGGTTTTCTTTCTGGAGGGGCAAGCTGTCACGCACACTCCGACACACGTCTAGAGTCGCACTGCCGCTCACATTCAATTTGGATTTCACGCAAAACAACGGTGGGCAGGAAATGCGGAGATGAAGCTAGTCTGAGAAAGCGACTACCGCGTGACGAGCAAACCGTGATCAATACGTGAATTCAGTATAACAGAAGAAACGACAAGCACTGGTTACAAAGGTTACTCCTGAGCTTCTGCCAGAGGTCGATCGTCGCAACTTATTCCTCACCTCTCCAAGCTGGGTGCTTGCGAAGCTGACGTCCATCTGAGTATTGTTAGCGTGTGAAATTCCCTCGCTGTGGCGGAGTTCTTCTCCACCTCACGTCTTTACCTGGGGGGTCTGGAATCGGTGACCTTGGCCCCAGCGCCTTCGAATTCGCGGACTTTCTTTCGGACGCCGCGCAGAAATTGTGGCAAGTGCTCCCACTCAATCCCACCGGATACGGCGATTCGCCCTATCAGTGTTTTTCGGCGTTCGCCGGCAATCCTCTGCTGATCAGTTTGGAACGGCTGGCGGAGAAAGGATTGCTACAACCTGCGAACCTGGCGGGCGCGCCGGACTTCCCTGAAGATTCTGTTGACTACGGTCGAGTGATTACGTACAAGATGGGTCTGTTGCGGAGAGCCGCACAGGTTTTCTTTGCCGATGCTGCGGGCGCCGAGCGTGCCGCCTTTGAGCACTTCTGCGAGAACTCCAGTTCATGGCTTGACGACTATGCGCTTTTCATGGCCGCCAAGGACAATCACGGCGGGGCCATTTGGACGTCATGGGCAACCGAGCTTCGCCGCCGCGACCCGGATGCGGTGCGCAACTGGTCGAAGAAGCTGGCGCCCGAACTGCAAGCGTTCAAGTATTGGCAGTTCGAGTTCTTTCAGCAGTGGGAACGGCTCAGGAGCTATTGCCATGATCGTGGCATCCGGTTCATGGGTGATATCCCTATCTATGTAGCGCACGACAGTGCCGATGTGTGGTCGCATCCCGAGCTTTTTTATCTGGACGAGCACGGCTCTCCCACCGTCGTCTCAGGCGTACCGCCGGATTATTTCAGCGCCACCGGGCAGCTTTGGGGAAATCCTATTTATCGCTGGGACTTGCTTGCCGCCAATGGATACAAATGGTGGATTGAGCGCTTCCGAGCTTCGCTCGCGCTTTTTGATATGGTGCGCCTCGATCACTTTCGCGGCTTTGAATCTTACTGGGAAGTTCCGGCCAACGAAACGACCGCGATCAATGGGCGCTGGGTAAAGGGGCCAGGCGAGGATTTTCTGTCGGCCTTGCAAAACGCTTTCGGCGGCCTGCCGATCGTGGCAGAGAACCTGGGCGTGATCACGCCGCCTGTC
>Ga0326728_10012228_pt1 | contig 19160 bp, 22 predicted proteins | sample MB3enrmetagenome_FD_207602 | JGI IMG/M metagenome (GOLD analysis project Ga0326728, IMG submission 207602) | Lab enriched peat soil microbial communities from McLean, Ithaca, NY, United States - MB31MN | ecosystem: Environmental > Terrestrial > Soil > Wetlands > Peat | place: USA: New York... | reverse complement strand
GAGCTACGACATGTGGGTGAAGTTGTTCGGCGCCGACTCCGCGGCGATCGGCAAAACGGTGGAGCTGAATTCCGTGCCGTACACCATCGTGGGGGTCGCGCCGCCCAACTTCAAGGGCACGCAGACGGTGGCCAACCCCAATCTGGCATGGATCCCGATCAGCATGCACGCGCGGGCGCTGCCGGGACCGCTGGAGCAGGTTTTCAACGAACGCCGCATGCGCATGATCAGCGTGTTCGGCCGCCTGAAGCCGGGCGTGGCGGAGTCGCAGGCGCTGGCGGGATTGCAGGCCATCGCCGCGGGTCTCGAGCGCGAATATCCCCAGGCCAACCGCGGAAGGAGTGTGGAAGTCTCGTCGCTCGCGGAAGCCGCGCTGGGGTTCGTGCCGCGCGACCAAGCGGTCCAGGCCTCCGTCGCATTGAGCGCCGTGGTGGGGCTGGTGCTTCTGATCGCCTGCGCCAACCTGGCCAACCTGCTGCTGGCGCGCTCGGCAAGACGCATGCGGGAGATGGGCATCCGCACGGCGCTGGGAGCGGCCCGCGGCCGCCTGGTGCGGCAACTGCTGACCGAGAGCGTACTGATCGCGATCGGCGGCGGAGTGGGAGGGTTGCTCCTCGGCAGCCTCGGATCGCAACTGCTGTGGTCGTTCCGTCCTGCCTTCCTTCCGGCCAACAATTTGTCGATGAAGCTGGATTGGCGCGTGTTCGGGTTCACGGCGGCGGTTACTCTGGTCACCGGTGTATTATTCGGGCTGGCGCCGGCGATGCGCATGTCCGTGGGGAACCTGAGCGAGGCACTGAAAAGCGGAGGACGCGGCGGCACGGAAGCCTTCGGGCGCAGCCGTCTGCGCAGCGTTCTGGTGGTAGGTGAGATCACTCTGGCGCTGGTGGCGTTGGCGGGCGCCGGTCTTCTGATCCGCAGCATGGATCGCGTGCAGAAAATATATCCCGGTTTTGAAACCCGAAATCTCTTCGTGTTCGATTTCGATATTGGAGCGCAGCACTACAACGCGGAACGCGGACGGCAATTTTTGAGGACCGCGATCGAGAAGGCCGCCGGCTTGCCGGGAGTGCATTCCGCGGCGGTCACGGCGAGCCGGCCGCTCCGCGGCGGGCTCTTGGGCACCATTGTGGCCGAAGGCCGGGAGGCCGACCCCAACGACCGCGGAACCCTCACCTGGCTCAACACGGTATCGCCCGCGTATTTCGAAACCATGCGCATTCCGCTGATCGCCGGCCGCCTGTTCACCGATGCGGATCGCGAAGGGTCGCGGCACGTGGCGATCATTTCCGAGGCCATGGCGCGGCACTTCTGGCCTGGACAAAACGCCGTGGGCAAGCGGTTCCGGCTGGTGATCGGCAATGGCTACCAGGAAGTGGTGGGGGTGGTCGGCAATTCGGTGATGGGGAACATCGGCGAGCAGCCGCAACCCGTCGCCTACCAGCCGCTGGACCAGAACTACCAGTCGGCCGTGTCGCTGGTGGTGCGCACCAACGGCAGCCCGGCGGCGGTGCTGCCATCTGCGCTGCGCCAGGTGCAAGCGTTGAATTCGAACATGGCGTTGACCAACCCCGCGACCATCCAGGACGTGATCTCGCAGGGCCTCTGGGCCCCGCGCATGGGCGCGGCGCTTTTCGGCATCTTCGGCCTTCTGGGAATGGCGCTGGCGGCCGTGGGCATCTACGGAGTGATGGCGTACATGGTCTCGCAGCGGACCAACGAGATCGGGCTGCGCATGGCGCTGGGCGCCCGTCCGGGCGACGTCTTGGGGCTGGTGGTGGGACAGGGAATGCGTCTGGCCGCAGCCGGCATCGCCATGGGAATCGTGTGCGGCCTCGCGGTCACCCGGCTCATGGGCAAATTGCTGTTCGATATCCCGACGTACGATCCGGCGACATTCGGCGTCGTGAGCCTGCTGTTAGCGGGCGTGGCCTTCCTGGCGGGGTTTCTTCCGGCGCGGCGCGCGGCCCGAACCGACCCCGTTCTGGCTCTGCGGCAGGAGTAGCGCGTGATCGTGGACACCCTGGCTTCCGTGGTCGACGCCATCGGCGAGACTCCGCTGGTGGAGCTTTCGCGGATCGCCAGGGGGCTCGGCGGGCGATTGCTGGCGAAGCTGGAGTATCTGAATCCCGGCCATTCGAAGAAGGACCGCATCGCGCGCCAGATTGTGGAAGACGCCGAACAGGATGGCAGCCTGCGGCCGGGACAGACCGTGGTGGAACTCACCAGCGGCAATACGGGCACGGGCCTGGCGATCGTCTGCGCGGTGAAGCATTATCCGTTTGTCGCGGTGATGTCGAAAGGCAATTCGGCGGAGCGCGCGCGCATGATGCGGGCGCTGGGCGCCGAGGTAGTGCTGGTGGATCAATTGCCGGATTCCGAGCTGGGGCAGGTCTCGGGCGGTGACCTGGAACTGGTGGAGCAGGCGGCGCAGCGCATCGCCCGGGAGCGGGGCGCATTTCGCGCGGACCAGTTCCGCCACTGCGGGAATTTCCGCGCGCATTACCTGCACACGGGCCCGGAGATCCTGCGGCAGGCCGGCGGGAGGTTCGACGCGTTCTGCGACTTTGCGGGGACGGGCGGTACTTTTGCCGGGTGCGCAGCCGCGTTTAAGGAAAACAACCCGGCCGTAAAATGTTTTATCGTCGAGCCGGCGGGCGCCCGCCATCGCATCCAGGGCGGCGGGTACTCGATGGCGGACCTGCCGCTGGTGCGGCCCCAACATGTGGATGGGCGCATTGTCGTATCGGACGAAGAAGCCATACACGCCGCCCGGCGGCTGGCGCGCGAGGAAGGCATTTTCGCGGGCTTTTCTTCCGGAGCGAATGTGGCGGCGGCGTTGCGGTTGGTGGAGGGACGGACGGTGGTGACCCTGATCAACGATTCGGGGATGAAGTATCTCACCACGGATCTCTGGGAATAGAGATGTCAGCATACAGCCTTCAGCTATCAGCTATCAGTTCCTCAGCTCGTCGCAGCGGATCGCGTCGAATCGGAGCCGCGCGCGTAAGCAAGCGGTTTCTCGATAGCGGCCGAACCCCCAAAATGGCGTGCTTGGCTGACCGCTGATCGCTGAAAGCCGACAGCCGGATTAGTTCCGAGGCTGGCTCGCCAGCAAGACGAGCGTTTCCAGCGTGCGGGCCTTTTGCTGGTCGTCGAGGATCAGATATCGATGTCGGCCCGCAGGATCTGCGGCGAAATGCGTCTGGCCCTGCTGGTCGACGGTCACGCGGCCGGGGGGCGATAGCGAAAAATAGTTGCGGCCCGGACGAATGGCGTAGAGCGCGGCAGTGAGGTCCCAGGAAGGCCGGTCGTAGGGCATGCGCATGTAGTTGCGGTAAGCCTCCGCGACCGGATGGTCGGGCACCCAGGAGAAATCGGCCTCAATGCTGGCGGCGGGAAACAGCAGCGCCTGGCCGATTTCGTAACCGCTGAACACGATGGGCGACGGCCACTCGCTAAATACTTTCTGTGCTGCCGGAACATCGGTCTTCACGTTGTATTCCGGTGGGCCCTGCGGAAAATGACCAGCCATCGCGCTCAGCAGGCGCACCTTCCGGGATACCAGTTGCGGGTCGGCGGCCAACAGCGCAGCCAAGTTCGTGCTGAAGCCCACCTGCACGATCACCACGCTGCCATCCTTTTCCGCCTCGAGCGCCCGGCGCAGAACCGAGACCGCATCCGGCGCGTCCCCGCCATCCCGCAGTCCCCGCGGGTACACGTACGTTCCGTCTGGATTCTTTCGCTCCACGGGAACGCGGATCATGTTGCTCGATTCGGGCGTTTTGCCGTTGCGAACCATTCCGATCGGCACATCGCCGCGCCGGTAAAAGGTGTTCACCACGTCGACAAAGGGCGCGGCATAACGGTTGTCCTTGGTAATGGTGACCGCCAGCAGCCTGGCCTCCCCGCGCGACTGCAAAGCATGGATCACGGCCAGTGCCAGCGCGTCATCGATATCGTTGCCCATATCGGTATCGAAGATCAGCGGCGCCGGCTCCGCGGCTGTGGCGAGAGCGGCGCACATGAAGAACACGGCGGTGGCCGCCGCGGGTTTCTCAGTCCTTATCATGCGATGAGCAGTATAGCAGGCCTCATTTTGCGTTACTCTCTTCTAAAAGGAGCAAGCGGGAATGAAACGTACGCTATTGGTTGTGGCGCTGGCCGCGGTTTCGGCAGCCATCTGGTTGATGGCCCAGCCGGCAGGCGATCCGTTGATGGAAGGTTTTCGCGGCGTGGAGGTAGCCTCCGTGGCGGACGCCATGGAGCAATTGTACGGGCAGAGGGCCCACATGTCCCATGATATGCGGCCGCTGAGCCCAACTAAGTTCGCGGGTCCGGCGGTCACCGTGATGCTGAAGAAAGAGGAGCACAAGCAAGGCGCGGCGGCCTCGCAAGGCATGCTCGACGCCATCGACGCGGCAGCCCCGGGATCGGTTTACGTGATCGTGCTGGAAAATGGCATCGACTATGCGGGGATCGGGGGCCTGATGGCCACGGCCATGAAATACCGCGGCCTGACAGCGGCGGTGGTGGATGGATCGGTGCGCGACACGCCGCAGATCCGGAAGCTGCAATTCCCGGTATTCAGCCGCGGAATCGTGCCTTCGACGAGCATCAATCACTATCGCTTCGCGGGGTCGAACATTCCGGTGATGTGCGCCGGCGTGCGGGTCAACCCCAACGACATTATCGTGGCCGACGAAGACGGCGTAGCCGTAGTCCCGCGGGCGCACGCCGCGGATGTGCTCAAGAAGGCCCAGGACCTGGATAACACGGAGCACACCATGATTCCCTTTATCGAGAAATTCCGCTCGATCAAGGAAGCGGTGGCCAAGTTCGGGCGAATCTGAAGCTTTCGGCCGCTACGGCGACGTGCGCCGCCGGTCAGACCACACTCGTAATCGCGCACCGTCCGAGCTTTGGGCAGATCACCGCGGTAGCTCGCCCTTTCTCGAATTCGATAGCGTGCTCCTCGCGAGCCGAATCCAAAAGCTGCCCCGGTTTTCGGCGTCGAAGGCTATCTTGTTTCATCTCGTTCACGGTTCTCTCAAAGAAGTCCGACCGATGACCGCAGTCGCAAACAAAGGACGACGGGAACACCACATGGGCCATATCCGTAACCTCGATTCAAGCTTGGACTGCCGCCCATCTCCGGGCAAGCTCTGCGAATGCCTGCGCATGAGAGGGCCACTCGTGTAGGGTGGCGGGATCAAAATCTGCCCCGTTGGGCCACACCAGTATGGCGACCTCCGGATCGACTTGAACCCGGTTAAACAGGTTCAGATCGCGCAGTGGGCCATAGAGTTCGCCTGCCAGTATCGGCCGAAAGTCGATCGCCTGTTCAGTGCCGTCGTCAAAGCGAACACGGAGTGTACAGTCGGAGACGATATCGAAAGAGCGAACTGGATAACTCGGATGAGCCATAGCCACCTGCCTCAAAGGCTCAATGCGCGCCGGACTCCAGCCCTTCCCGCAGCAGGCGCCAATCGGCGGTCAATTCACGCCCGCTTCAACCCGCCGTCTGCACTTCCTTCCTATTTCCCCGGCCGATACGTCGCGCTCGCGGTATCGGTCTCCCACAGCCGGATGGAGCCCACACGCACGCCTTCCCTGCTCTTCAGCCCTGCGCTCACTTCGTCGTGGATGTACTTGGCCATGTTTTCGGCCGACGGGTTCAGCACGTCGAAGGGCGGGAATTCGTTGAGCCACTGGTGATCCATGCGGTCGAGAACCGCGTGCACCGCCTTTTTGAGCTCGACGAAATCCACCAGCAAACCGGCCGAATCCAGCTCCGGTCCCTCCAGCGTGACCTGGCAGCGATAGTTGTGCCCGTGCACGTTTTCGCATTTCCCGCGGTAATTCCGCAGGGCATGGCCGGCGGCGAATGTCTCTTCTATGGTGACTTCAAACATCGAAAAACTTCTCCACGTCCTCGATACGGGTCGTGAATCCGTAATCCGGCAGGCTATCGAAGAACACCTGCCCGTAACGCTGCTTGGTAATCCGGTTATCCAGCAGCACCAGCACGCCCCGGTCCGACTTGCTGCGGATCAACCGCCCAAATCCCTGCTTCAAAGCGATGGCGGCCTGGGGGATCTGGTAGTCGTAAAAAGGATTCCCCCCGGCGTTGCGGATGCTCTCGATGCGTGCGTTCACCACCGGATCGTTGGGCACCGCAAACGGTAATTTATCTATGATAACGCAGCTCAACTGCTCGCCCGGCACGTCGACTCCCTGCCAAAAGGACGATGTGGCGAAGAGCACGCAATTGGGCGTGGAGCGGAACTCCTCGAGCAGCGCCCCGCGCGGCCCGGTGCCTTGCAGCAGGGTGGGATATTCGATGGCGAGCGAAACTTTGTCGTGCACCAGGCGCATCTGCTGGTAGCTGGTGAACAGTACGAAGGCTCGCCCGCGGCTGTGCTCGAGAATCCGCAGCACTTCCTCGGCGGCTTCCTTGGTGAAAGCCGGGTTGCGCGGCTCGGGCAAGCGCTGCGGGACATAGAGCAGCGCCTGCTTCTGATAATCGAAATGGCCGGGCACGATGAGGCTGCGCGCGTGCTCCACTCCCAGCCGTTTCTCGGTGTATTCGAACCCTCCGGCCACCGCGAGCGTGGCCGAAGTGAGCACCACGGTATCCACTTTTCGGAACAGGCGCTCGGCCATGATCTGTGAGACGTCGATGGGGGTCGCCTGGAGAAAACAGCCGCGGCCGCGCTTCTCCATCCAATAGACGAAGTTATCGTCGTCTTCCTCCATGACGAAGCGCAGCCCCTGGCTGAGTTCGAGCGCGCGGCGAACCAGCGGGCCGACTTCGTCCGGGGGGTTCTTCTGCAGTTTGAGATGCGAGCCGACGAGATCGAGGGCCGCCAACACGTCGGAATAGATGTCTTCGTTAGCTTCGCGGAAGCCTTCGCGGCCGGCAAAGGCCACGCGCCGCTCGGCCTCTCCGAAAAGGCCGAAGAACTTCCCGGTCAGATCGTCCAGCCGATCGAGCACCCGCTCCAGTTCCGGCGAACCGAACTTCTTCATCCGGGCGACGGCCAGGACATCCCGCCGCAGTTCCTGAAAGCGGTAATTGCTGATGGACACGCCGAAATACTGGCCGGCCACGTCTTCGATCTCGTGAGCCTCGTCGAAGACCACGGCGTGGTATTCCGGCAGAATGCCGCCCTCCTGGTTTTCATCCCGCAGGGAGAGATCGGCGAAGAACAGGTGGTGGTTGACGATGATGACATCGCTCTCGATGGCGCGCTGGTGCATCAGGGTGATGAAGCAGCGCTCGAAGTTGGCGCACTTCTGCCCCGTGCACATGTCGGTGCGGGCATCGATCTTGGCCCACACGGTGCTCGATTCCGGCAGATTCTTGATTTCGGCGCGGTCGCCGATCTCGGTAGTCTTCTCCCACTCCCGAATAATCTCGAAGTCGGCGATTTCTTCGAGGCCCGTAAGCACCGCCTGATTCTCGGCGTCGTAGATTTTCTGGCGGCAGGCGTAGTTGTTGCGGCCCTTCATGTAGCAGACTTTGAGCGGCCGCGAAAAGTGTTGCTGGAGGAAGGGAACGTCCTTGAAGTAGAGCTGCTCCTGGAGATTCTTGGTGCCGGTGGAGACCACGATGCGCTTGCCGGAGAGCAGGGCCGGCACCAGGTAGGCGAGCGTTTTGCCGGTTCCCGTGCCGGCCTCGACGATGAGGTGGCGCTTGTCCGCCAGCGCCGATTCGACGGCCTCGGCCATCTCCACCTGTCCCGCGCGGAATTCGTAATTGGGATGCCACTTCGAAAGAGTCCCGTGCCTCGAAAAGAATTGACGGGCGCGGGCTGGCTGGGCCTGGGTGGGCATCCGGGATGATTCGATTCTAACAAGCTGCGGCACAATGGAAGAGAGGTCTCCGTGATCATTACCAAGGTCGAAGCGTCGGGATATCGATGTTTGCGGGAGATACGGCAGGAACTGGGGCCGTACCAGATTCTCGTGGGCCCGAACGGCAGCGGGAAATCGGTGTTTCTGGATGCCATCAGGTTCCTGGGAGACCTGGTGTCCGGGGGGCTGGACAAGGCTGTACGCGCTCGTACGGACAACTTTTACGATCTGGTCTGGGGACGTTCGAACGACTCGTTCCGTCTTTCGGTGGAGGCCGCGCCGTCGCGGCAGGAACCTGAGCTGATTCGGTATGAGGTCGAGGCCAAGCTGGACGCGAGTAGCGATCAGATTACGATATCCAGCGAACGACTCGTCGTTACAGAGGGCTCCAGTGAGCGACTGGCCCTTGTCATCAGAGAAGGCCAGAACGTGTTTCTTGCACCCGAAATGGGACTCGGGGGGCTGCAGCCCAAGTTGCACACGAGGTACTCGGCCCTCACCACGCTGTTCACGCACGATATGGAATTCCGGTCGGTGGCGCAGCTTACGTACTTACTCGGGGATGGCAGGGCCATCGCCCTCGATAACAGGTCGCTCCGCAGGCCTGTCGGGCCGGGAGGCGGCGGTGGACGGGTCGTCTACGACGGAGCGGGGCTGGCACGAACGGTAGCTCAACTTCAGGATTCGTCTGAGGAGACGTTCCGGTCGTGGATCGAGCACGTTCGTACCGCAATCCCCGACATTGCCGGCATTCGAATCGTGGACCGTCCGGAAGACAGGCATCGCTATCTGATGGTCCAATATCCCGGCGGGGTCGAAGTGCCTCAGTGGATGCTGTCGGATGGAACGCTGCGCTTGCTCGCGCTCACCATCCTTGCCTACCTTCCCGATTTTCATGGCGTGTACCTGATCGAGGAACCGGAGGTCGGCGTGCATCCCACGGCGATCGAGACGATCATGCAGTCTCTCTCCTCCGTTTACGAGGGTCAGGTCCTCGTGACGAGCCATTCCCCTATTGTCCTCGGCCTGGCGCGTCCTGATCAGTTGCTATGCTTTCAGAAAACCGAAAACGGGACGACGATCATTCCAGGGAATGAGCATCCCATGTTGAGGGAGTGGAAGGCGGGCGTGAACGTGAGCGACCTTTTCGCGGCCGGAGTGCTCGGTTGACCATCGGTACGCCGAAGCCGCTCGTGATCCTGACGGCGGACAAAGATCAGCAGCTCGCGATCCGGGAACTACTCCACCGTCCCATGGATCTCGGAATCCGTGCCATCGAGTTCGATTGCATTGCACATCCGCGGCACGATGCAGGTGTATTCAAAACGGCCCACGAGTTCTTGAGGCCATTCCTGAAATGGGACCACGCCCTGGTGGTTTTCGATCGGGAAGGCTGCGGGCACGATGAAGGATCACGAGAAGTACTGGAAAACGACGTCGAGAGCCGGCTATCTGCGAACGGATGGGAGGATCGCGCACGGGCGGTGGTGATCGATCCCGAGCTGGAATCGTGGGTCTGGGACAGCGCTTATCAAGTGACCAGAACGCTCGACTGGCCTGATGGTGCCAACGGTCTCAAACGCTGGCTGGCGGAAAGCGGCTTTGCCAAGCCGGGCGATTCAAAACCAGCCCGGCCAAAGGAAGCCTTCGACGAGGCCCTGCGGTACCGCAAGATCCCCCACTCGTCGGCCCTGTTCCACGATCTTGCCAAGGACTTCAGATTCCGCGCTTGCACCGACGCGGCATTTCAGCGCATGATCTCGACCCTGCAATCCTGGTTTCCCGCTTAACCGCCCCCTTACAAAATCTCTTCCAGCTTCTTCCGCAGCTCCGCCGAAAGCCGCGGATCTTTGCCGCCCGTCGCAACCGCAATCTGGACGCCGTTGCGTTCCAGGCGTGCCGGCACGATGAAGTCGCATTCCTCGGCCGAATCCGCGATGTTGGCCCAAACGCCCTTGCCCTTGGCGGCGATTCCGATGCGGTGATTCGTCAGGCGATCGTTGGTAGCGGCGAAGACCAACCCGCAACTGGATAGATCGGAAGCGCGGAAACGCCGCGGTACGATGCGCACCGCCAGGGCCTCGAATTCCGGCTCCCACTCGGGGGCTACCACCGTGATGCGCGCGCCCGCCTCCAGCAGTCCGCGAGTCTTGCGGAGAGCGACCTTCCCGGCCCCCACCACCAGCACCGGGCGATCTTTCAGATTCAGGAAAATCGGGTAGTGGCTCAACCCAAACTGTATCACGCGGTGCGGCTGCTATTATGAAGGTTCATGTCGCAAACCACCCCCACGGTGGTCATCGTGGGCCGGCCCAACGTCGGAAAATCCACGCTTTTCAATCGGATTACGGGACAGCGCCGCGCCATTGTCGGCGATGAGCCGGGAATCACGCGCGATCGCATGTATGGACTCGCCGAACACCGCGGGCGCCGCTTCGAAGTGATCGATACCGGCGGAATCGTGGTGGATGACCAGGAGTACATTCCGAGCCAGATCCTCCACCAGGCCGAAGTCGCGCTCGCCACCGCCTCGCACATCATTTTCCTGGTGGATGGGCGTAGCGAAATCACCGCCGCGGATCGCGATCTGGCGCACATGCTCAGACGTCTGGGGAAGCCGGTCACGCTGGCCGTGAACAAGGCCGATACGGCATCGCGCCACGATCTCACCGGCGAATTCTACGAACTGGGCATCCCCGATGTCTACCCGATCTCCTCGGAGCATGGCCTCGGGGTTGACGCGCTGCTCGATCGCGTCACTGCGGATATGGCGGGGCAGACCGTCGAGCAGGCCCCCGATGCCGGCGGTATCAAAGTAGCCATAATCGGGCGGCCTAACGTCGGCAAGTCGACGCTGCTCAACACCCTTACCGGACACGAACGCGCCATCGTCTCTCCCATCGCCGGCACCACGCGCGATGCCGTGGACGAAAAGGTCACGCGTGACGGCATTGACTACGTCTTCATGGATACGGCCGGCATCCGGCGCAAGGGAAAGACGCGCCTGATGGCGGAAAAACTGAGCGTGGTGATGGCGCGTCGGCATATCCGCATGGCCCACGTGGTGCTGCTGGTACTGGACGCCACCGAAGGCGTGCTGGGGCTGGATACCACCATCGCGGGCTACGCGCACGAAGGCGGCCGCGGGGTGATCGTCTGCGTGAACAAGTGGGACGAAATCGAAGGCCACAAAGGACAAAAGAAGAACGAATTCGAACAGAACGTGCGCGACCAGTTCAAGTTCCTGGATTACGCGCCCGTGGTGTTTCTCTCGGCCAAGACCGGCGCGGGCGTGGAGCCGCTGTTCCGGCTCATCCGCGAGGTATATGACGCAGCCTCGCAGCGCATTACCACCGGAGAGATGAACCGCTTTGTGGAGCAGCTACACTTCGAAGAGCGGAAGATCTTCTATATCACCCAGGCGTCTATCCGGCCGCCGGAATTCGTAGTGTTCACCGATCGCGGCGGGCCGCTGCACTTTTCACACGAGCGGCGGCTGGTGAACCAGATCCGCAAGCGTTTCGGTTTTCGGGGTACGCCCATCGTGCTCAGAACGCGGCCGAAGGAGGCGCGCGGCCGGTAGTCGTCAAGCAGGCCGCCCAAGACGGGTGCTTAAGCGATCTCGGGAAAGTCGGTGCCCAGTGACCGCTCCCTGACGGTCGCGGCTCTGTAATTATTTGCAAACACGTGATGTCCGTGACAGAGCCGCGACCGTAAGGGAGCGGATTTCGCAACGGAACCGCGAAATCCCGAAAACGTGTAAGCACCCCCCAAGACCCGCACAAGGCGTTTGCCTTTTGGCGACCTGCCCTTTAGACTGGAGTAGCAGTATCATGAACGCATTTATACTATTTAATTCAGGAGGGCGGCTATATGTGGAACAAACGCAGGGATGAGGAGTCCACCAAGCCTTATTCCCCGCCCAGCCCGGCGATCGCTCCGGGCCCCATACCGCCAAGCCCCATCGAACCGAAAAAGGAGAACACCGCAGTGTCCAGCATGCCTCAGGGAAGATTCGAGCCGGAAACCCGCGGGGGAGCGGCCAGCATCGGCAAAGCCGTCAAGATCGTCGGCCAGATTTACAGCAAGGAAGACCTCTACGTCGACGGTGACCTGGAAGGCACCGTCGAGGCGCTGGAGCACAAGCTCACTATTGGGCCGAACGGGACCGTTCATGCAGCCATCAAGGCGCGTGAAGTAGTGGCTCTCGGAACCATTCAGGGCAACGTGGACGCCACCGAGCGCCTGGAGATCCGCAAGGACGCCAAACTGGTCGGCGATATTCGCACGGCTCGCATCATTATCGAGGATGGGGCTTATTTCAAAGGCAGTATCGATATCGTGAAGCCGGAGCCCGGGAAGGCCGCGCCCAAGGCGGCAGCACCCGCGCCGGCGCCGCCGACTGCGGCACATCCGCCTGCCGCGGCGGCCGTCGGTCCGGATAACAGGCGGTAAGCGGCAAGGTCCGCGATGCAGCTTCCAGGACCACTGAAGAACATCCTGCGCGGCGCGCGGGGCGGACCTCAACCGAATGGGTCTGCCCCCGGCGCCAACCCCCAGCGCGGCCAATTTCCCTCCCGTATCGCGCGCGCGGAGGGTTCTGTGAGCACGCGGCAGAGCCGGGGGCTCGAGCAATTCTTCAGCTACATCCGGGACCAGTCGGGACTGACGATTCTCGACCTGGGTGGGGCGACGCAGCAGAACATCAACTTCATTACCAACCTGGGCCACCGGCTATACTCGGAGGACTTCCTTCAGATCCTCCACGAGACGTTCGGCATGAGCGATACGGTGGACCAGTCGAATCCCGGAAGAATCGACTACTTCTTGCGGCAGGCGCTGGACTATCCCGAAGGAAAGTTCGACGGAGTGTTGATCTGGGATGTCCTGGAGTACCTCGATCCTCCGCTGCTGGCCGCGGTGATGGAGAGAATGCACAAGATCGTGCGCACCAAGAGCTACCTGCTGGCGTTCTTTCACTCCGACCTGAAACTCGAGGCCGTGCCCGTCTACACCTTCCGCATCCAGGAAGTGAATCAGCTCCAGGTGGCCCAGCAGGGAACGCGCCGCCCCGCACAGCTCTTCAACAACCGCAGTCTGGAGAAGCTCTTCGGCAGGTTCGAATCGGTGAAGTTCTTTCTCACCAAGGACAGTCTGCGCGAGGTCATCGTCAAGGTGTAGTCCCCACCGGCGCCATCCAACTTGCCCAGTACTCCTTCCATTCCACCTGTTCGCCCGCCGGCAGGACGTGGATCGGATTCAGCCCGTCCAGCATCACGGCGTATTCGTCGGTCTGGCTCTTGCGCTGCTGGTTGGCCAGGGCCTTGGGATGCGGCCCGTGATGGATCCCCGCGGATGCAAGGTGGCGTAACCCGGCCTGATGTTGTCCTTGCTGAAGAGATCTCCGCAGCGACTCGATATAGGGCGGAACAAGTGGCGCCACCTCCATTTCACCGGTTCCACCACCGGGACGAGCGGAGCAGGGGAAGACCTACGGCGAAGGCGTGCCATCCTGGGTCGAGGGACAGTATGCCGCCCTGGCGGACGCCGATTCGAGCCTGGCCAGCCGCTCCTCAAGCCGGTTGAGCGCCCCGTCTTCAATCGCCTCGCGCGGCAACTGGCGCGAGAACACGGGGTTGTTCACCCACCAGTCCATGCCCATTTCCCTGGCCTTGTCCACCGAACAAATGACCAGCCGGATCTGGATCGAGAGCAGCTCGATATCCACCAGCTTCACCTTGATATCCCCGGCGATGACCACGCCTTTGTCGAGGACCCGTTCCAGCACATCGGAGAGCGTCGAGGTCGATACCGCGTGAGAGACGGAATGATTCTGCATGAGTTTCCTTCTTAAAAGAGTTGGCCCAACGGTCCTAAATCGAGGTTCAAATCCTCTTCTTCCAGTCCGAATTCGCGCCGCAGGCGGTCGATCTCTTCCGCCTGGCGCATCAAGGTCAGACCCAGCCGTTCAATCTGCTCGCCGGCCAGCGAGCCGGCTTCGATCCGGCGGATGGCCTGGCGCTCCAATAGTTCATGCAACAGCTTGACGAGCGTCAGCACGAGCTGTCCCAGCCCGTTCTTCACGCTCTCGGGATCGATTTCGAGGCGCGCCGGAGGCCGTGCCTTGAGAGCCGCACCGTTCGAGTCCAGGTGGGCCTGCGACATGACGCGCGCAAAGTCCCCCATCGCGCGCGATTCCACCACGGGACCGTCAAAAGCTTCCATGGGCACTCCCTTTTATGCCTGCACCCAGGCTGACCGTGGCCGAACGTCCGGACTGCATGAATGCGGTTTCCATGGATGTCAGGACCAGGTTCACGCCCAGATAGAGCAGGTCGACATCCGCAACCGAGATGGTCAACTCGCCGGTTACCACGATGCCTTTGTTCAGCAGCCGGTCCAGCATCTCGCATAGCGAGATGCGATCCCAGTCGTTGAGGGAATCGAGTTCCGGAGGCCCGCATGGGATTGGGCTAAGCATGATTCAACACCGTCGGAACGGGGCTTCTGAAGAGCTGCTGTCCCAGGGATTCCAGCGCCTCGATGCCGGCCAGGCCGATCCACCGGTCGACCCGCACCAGGCACCGCGCGCCGCACCACTCGCGGAATTGGTTCACCACGGCTGTTTCCCGCGCGCGCAGAGCGGCGCAAAACGAACATTCCGAGGGCGGCGTCAACATGTTCACGAAGATCGCGGGTACGGCGACGCCGGCCTCTTGGCAGGCGGCGATCAGATCGTGGGTTTCATCGAGCGCCATCTGTGTGGGGATGGCGACCGCGTACAGCGCCGATCTGGAAGCGTCTTTGAGAAGTGCCCGGAAACTCTTCAGGTTGCGCGACAATCGGATCAAATCCTCGCTGAACCGCGGCAACTGAAACACCCGCTCGTACTTCAGCAGAAGGCTGAAGAAAGTCTTCAGCCACTGGTCCACGACTTCCGGTAGCTCCAGCAGGCGGATGAAATGGCCGGTGGAGGAAGAAGCCACCACCACGGTGTCATAGTGGCCTTTGGCCAGCAAGTCGACGATTCGCACCAGGGCCATCAGTTCGTCCAGTCCCGAGGGCGCGAGATGGATCATGTGTTCAAGAACCACGCGATCGAACGCCAGATCGACATGCGAGGAGCCGGCCCGCAACATGAGGTCCAGGTCGGCGGCATAGCTTTCCTGGAGAACGGTGAATTCCTTGTTGGCGTCGATCTCCATGGCATCCAGGCCGCGGCAGACGGCGGACGGCTCCGCCCCGACCGGCGTGCGCAGGCACCGCGCGAGCGAATCGGCGGGGTCCGTCGAAAGCAGCAGAGTCCGGCGTTCGGGAAACTCGTGCGCCAACGATAGCGCGGCGGCGCAGGCGAGGGTCGTCTTGCCCACGCCGCCTTTCCCGGAAAAGAGCGCCAGCCGCAGCCCGGTCGAAGGACAGCCCGCGTCTTCGACCCTGGTTTTCACATAGGGTGTGTGGGCCGGAGGCTGCTCCGGATTTGCCGCGGGCAGCCGAACCACGGAGTTCCAGAGGGTGGCGAGCATGCCTCCGCCGCGCACTTCCTCGCTTTCGAGAGGGATGCCCCACATGCAGTAATGCCGCTCGGCAGCCAGGGCCTGCAGCGGTTCCAGGCAACGCCGCTGCTCGGCCGCCAGGCGCGAGCACAGCGGACAGCGGCCGTTGTCAGGCCGCAATTGATTGACGAGGATATCGGTGACGGGAATGTGGAGGGCTTGCAGCTTCTCGAGGAAGGCCATGGTCTCTTCGATGGACAGGCGATCCGCCGTGGTGACCGGGACAAACAGGCACCCGGACTCGGCCCGGATCAGGGCGGCCACGCGCTCGACCGACGCGGTCCACCGGGAGATGAAGCCATCGATGTCGTCGGCGGCCGCGGCCTTGTTGAATACCTTGCGCATAAAACGCCTCTTGGCCACCAGCGCGTTCAACATGCCGATCCAGCGCTTGAGAAACTCGGGGACCTCCAGCAGGCGCAGCGTATGACCGCTGGGCGCGGTGTCCACCACGATACGGTCGTAGCTGCGCCGCTCCACCCAGGTCGAGATCTCGATAAACGCCATCAGCTCATCGGCGCCCGGCAGGGCCAGGTTCAGCAGGCGATTGATGTCCTCGTCGTCGAAGTACGTCCCGGCCGCCGCAATGCGGCGCAGAAAAGCGCCGTTCTTCTGGCGAAATTGGTCCAGGCAGGCGTTGGCGTCCAACTCGAGAACCGCCAGGTTCTCCGGCGGGACGAGGCCGGCCAGGCTGTCCGCCAGAGAGTGCGCCGGATCGATGGAGACAAGCAGCACCGCTTGGGCGGCGTGGGAAGTGGCGTAACCGAGCGCGGTTGCGGTCGCGCAACTGGTCTTGCCCACGCCGCCCTTGCCGCCGAATATCAACAATCGCAGGTCCGGGAGACCGTTCAGGAATTCGGGGACGGAGGCCGCCGTCACACCGGTTGGTCCACCGGCTGTTGGTCGCTCTGGATCTCGTCCAGCCGGTCCAGCAACTGCTTCTCCTGCTCGTCGAATTCGAGGTCCGACAGCTTGCCCGTTTCCAGTTGCATGTAAAGGCTGCGCAACTGCTGCGTGATGGATTCGGATTCGTTGCGCGCCTCCTCCAACGCGGAATTGCGGATCTCCTGGAAAACCCACAGAATCCCTCGCACCGGCGACAGCAGAATGTCGTCGATTAGAATCACGGCTCGTCTCTCAGGTCCAGATCCAGGGTGACGAAGTTGTGCGGCGCCCAGGGCCCGGCAAAGTCGAACGAGTAGTTGTCGTCAAACAACCTCGCCGCTCCGAATACGGCGCGCGAGAAGTCGTCCAGGCGCTCCCGGCGAACCAGGCAGGCAAGGTTGATGACTTCGTATTCGTCCTTGCACTTGTTCACCTTCAGTTCCGCGCAGACGGGGGACAGAACGCTCTGCACTTTCTCGGTGAGCAGCGTCCTGTCCCGGTTGAGCGTGCGGTCGAACATGCTGCCCATCTCGATCTTTTCATCGTGGGTGGCCATGTGGCCCCGGCCGACAATCCGGTCGCGCATGGCGCGCAGCTCGGCGTGCGTGTCCACAAAAAACTCGAAGATGTTGGGTACGTCCCACCTCACGCGGAGGCCCATCTCGGCCTTGCCCGCCACGCGTTGCAACTGCTCGAGGATGGCGCCCTGGTTCCGCGCCAGCATCCTGCGCACGTCGGCGGAACTCTGGCCGACAATGCCGAACGACATCGGCAAAGGCACCGAGGAAAGGTCCATCAGAGTCTTGAGGACATTTTGATGGGCGCCGAGATTCCGGCGTTCCGGCCGGATGCGGGCCGAGCCGATGTCGCTGACGACCGCGGCCACCCGGCCTTCGGCGATGATGCTCAGCGGGTACCCGCCGATGCCTGGAACCGCAAGGCCATCCGGGAACCCGGCGGCGATAATGGCATAGATGTATTTGTGCCCGGTGGCGTCCGAATGGATCGGGACCGGACGGCCTTCGAGCACGGTGGCTTGACCAAGATCAGCCATGGGAATGCCTCCTTATGGGAGCGCGGCGCTACTGCCTTGCTCTCGCCACGCTCCCGCGGTGGAAGTTCCAGCACTCGACGAGCCATTCCCGCCGCCGCTGCCGGACGAGCAGGTTCTTGCGTTCCTCGTACAGCCGGCTGGCCTCGACGCGCCGCAGGCGCACGCCCGTCGAGGTGCGGGTGGCCCGGAAACTCCTGCGCACGCGGTTGGTTGGAATGTGGGAGGAAGTAGCAATCGTCAGCATCGTCTGGCCTCTCTAGTAGCGAATCCGGAACCCCGTGCCGGGGGGCGCCGGGGCGGGGGTTTCGCGGACCGCGCTCGGCTGCCGGCGGGCCGGCCGCGACAGGCTGGGGCCCTCCTGTATGCGCCTCAACGTCGCCGCCTTTTCCCGTTCGATACAGGCGAACCTCCGGTCGATGGCCTCCACGCGCGCCATGGCGCTCTTGCGCTCGGCGCCACGCCGCGCTTTCTCCATCTCCAGGCAAGTGATCTGCATGTAGCAACGGTAAGGAACGCGCAACTGGTCGACCCGGCCGGCCAGCGTGCGGATATTGGTGAGACCTTTTGAGGGAATAGCCATATTCTTGCTCCTAAGCGGTTTGTTCCGGCTCTTACCGGCGGCGGCTGGCGGCAGTCAGCGCCGCCACCTTGGCGATGGATTCGGCGACCCTTTCGTGCATCACCGACAGGCCGTCGTGCGTGATCTTGGCCGTGTTCACGTTCAGCACGTCGTTGCACACCCAATTGAATACCGGGTCGTCGCTCGACGCGTGGGCGCCCCGGAAGGCCAGAATCTTGGCGATGGCGATGCACGCGCGGATGGTGGGCCGGTGATTCCTGACGCCGACGCCGCGCAGGTCGCGGACGATATCGACAATCACCTCGGCATCCGTCCGGCCGAGGCCCGATCTCGACATGGTAATGCGAACTTCCGTCTCGCGATCGAAATGCCCCACATTGATCGTGATCAGCCGGTCCAGTAAAGCGTCCTGGGTTTTGTGCACCCCCGCGTATTCCTCCGGGTTGGAGGTGAAGATCGCGCGGAAGTTCGGATGGACTTCCAGGTACCCTTCGCCCGAGCGCCGCAGGCTGGGAAGGTTCAGAATCCGCTCTTCCAGCACGCTCAGCAGGGCATTATTGGCCTCCGGACGGGACCGGTTGAACTCGTCGTAAATCAGCGTGTAACCCTTCTGGCAGGCGGTGGTGAGGCGGTTGTCGACCCAAACCGTGTTCATGTCCTCTTCCGTGCGGACCACCGAACGGATGTAATTGTCCACCAGTTTGGACCTGCGGTAGCCTGAATCCTTGCCCACCAGGTCGGAACTCCCGAACTCGTCGTCGCCATGAATCAGAACCACCGGCCGCTTCATCAGCGCGGCCAGGTGAAACGCCAGGGTCGTCTTTCCGGCGCCCGCGGGACCGGCGAGGTGTACGGCATAGCCGACCTCGAGGTAATTCAAGGCGTGCTCGGTAAGGTTCTGCACGTGGGCGGTTGCGACGAATTCTCCACTCGCCTCGGGAGTGACGCTGTCCTCCGGCGGCTCGACACGAACAACGACTTCAACGTGGTCTTTTGTCCCGGTATTCATTTTGGTGTACTTGCTCCTATTTCTCGACATCACGGATGTTCCGGCCGCCTCTGACCAGGCGCCTCCGATCCCACTCTCCAAAACAGGAACGGCCGGGGGCGGTTTGCCGCGGGCCGGCGGGATGGCTCCCGGGTTGTCCCCGGCGGCGTTTTGACCGCGGGCTCCACGGGCGGGATGGTTTCGGTTACTACAGGTTGGGCTTTTGGTGCATGGCTGGCC
>Ga0326728_10012227_pt1 | contig 19160 bp, 17 predicted proteins | sample MB3enrmetagenome_FD_207602 | JGI IMG/M metagenome (GOLD analysis project Ga0326728, IMG submission 207602) | Lab enriched peat soil microbial communities from McLean, Ithaca, NY, United States - MB31MN | ecosystem: Environmental > Terrestrial > Soil > Wetlands > Peat | place: USA: New York... | reverse complement strand
CCATTGCAGAAACAAGGCCGCCCTGATAGAGAGGGCCGATCATGCTCTTTGCGAGCTGATGGATAACCCCAAAAAAGTTGCCTCTGCGGCAACTCCTATCGTTACTTAATTATGCGGAGGGGTTTAATAATCCCCGTTTCACCTACGAGTGCGGCATTGCCTGATATTGTTAAAAGTGATGATTATCGCTTGAAAGGCGTAATAGGTAGAAACTCACCTTAACGCGGGTCTTTACCACAAAAGGCTGTGTGTGATTGCAAGACCTGACCCCATATAACCTTGCTATCTTTCCTGCCGAACGTTGGCGCCGCTGAGAGGCAGGCGGTGTTCCCTGGCGATCGGATTTCAGTTCGGTTCATGCCCCCGCTAGTCCCTATTTCCTCCTCCGGCACCATCGGCTATTCTTAGGATATCGCCAATCGCAAGGTAGGTTTGAATGACGCATTGATCCACTTCGTAAGTGGAAACGGTCGCATGAACACCCTTTGAGGCCAGTTCGTTCAGCCTATCGATTCGGTTCCCGAGGTCCTCAATCTGAGTTTGCGTTAATTTCCCCACCGTCTTATCAGCCCTCTCCGCCACGAACTGGCGCAGTCGATTTATGAACTTATCGTCCGTCAGGACTCTCATCTTACCGTCACCGCCAATAATAGGTTCTTCTCGCGGTGGGTACAGGGTATCCGCCACTGACTTAAGGATTCGGCGACAGGAGGTCAGAGCGTGGCTCAGGGATTCAGGGTCTCCCTCATTTATGCGCCTATATGCGACAGTGAATTGTTCAAGTACTTCTGGAGCTATCTGACCCATTCGCGCATCCACGTATTGTCTATTTCGTTCGAAAATATCAGCACTCGCTTGCCCCAAAATAAGCTGCTTCTCGGTAAGACTGAGGAAATCATGTACCCTCTGCTTTATCCGAGCAAGAACCCGCCGTAGCTCTGAAGACATCACGCTTAGAGTATCGCGCTTTAAGGCTGTTGCTTGCTCAAGAACAAATAAATCAACGGGGTGCAAACCTTGGGGCGTGTCCGCCTTTGATATTGCATCCTGGAGAAGTTGTATATGGAGTTCGATTTCAGGAACACTATGTGAGACGACCTTACCCTCATCCAGGAAGCCGCGGTCAGTAAACGTCTTCAGTCCGCGCTCATCGACGTAGGCCTGTATCATTTTGCCATGCTCTTCGACAAGAGCTTCCTGATTAGAAAATTGACACGCTGCTTCTACAGCCACCCTCTCCTGCGCGGCTTTATCTTCCTTCGAGATCATTTCATAGGAAAGCCACCAAAGATTGCCGTGATCACCCCTAAGCCTAGCGATCCTGATTGCCTTGCGTATTACCTTACTGACGCAACAATCCTCAGAATCGAGTTCATCAAGCGCTTCCGTCACGAGATTCAAAATCCTCTCTGTCGGATTCATTTAATGTTCACCCCACGGAATGTAAGCAAAAACGAGGGCAAGAGAATGGACGCCCATAACATTATAGCTTTTCGTCTCGATTTCCCGGCGCCAACCAAAGACCTTTAGGACGAGCTAGGGGACGTAATTGAAATGTTGACAATTGAGGCCTCACCCTGTTTTACTCGCCGCGGCTTCGCCTTCTCCGCTCCCATCACCTCTACCTTAATCATTACCTACCATCCCTATTCTTGTATATCAAGAAAAATTGGCCCGCATTCTTCCAGGAAGAAAGAAATGAGGCGGCCCGTTTTAGGAAAAAAGCCCGGGATTGTTACCGATACTCCGAGGTGGCACTGTCGGGGCCCCCGGGTCATCAATACGGTACCACCTGCTCTTACCGCCGCCTTACATTATGCTCTTTATTCCGTTAGCGGCGGCCGCGGCCCGGAGAGGTTTGCCCCGCAGTATATAGAAGAGCTAACTGCGGGGTGATGCGTTACGCGAAGCGCGCGAAGCGCGTTTTTCTCGCGCTCCGCGCCGCCCTATCAGTTCAAGGTCGGTTTGCCGGGCACCCGCACGGTAAAGGGCGTGCTGAAAAGGTGCCACCGTGCATGCGGGTGGTCCGCGCAGCGTCGCGAGTCCAGCCGCAAAGAGCATTGGTTTAGCTTTTTCCCGCCTTCTGCGCCTTCTGCGCCGAGCGCGGGTCCAGCCGCCCTCAGTCCGACAGTCCCCGCCGTTGAATTAGGCGGCCTAGTCTGGTAAAATATAGCCCTGAAAGGGCAGGCAATGCCCGTCGGTTGCCTTCCTTCTTTACCGCATATACCCCTCACAGAGAAATGCCGCCGGACGGGCGATTGCGCGTGTTTTTCGCAAAAAGGCCGGCGGAAGGGGCGGCCGGTCAAGGCTTAAGGTAAGCGCGCTGAGGCGACGTAAATGACCCTGCTGCTTGCAGCAGGTCATAAAGCAAGCGTATGCGCAGCGCTGAGGGGGGAGGCTCCGGCAGCTTTGCTGCCGGAGGGGGCGCTGAGCCCCAAGAATTGCAAAAGAGCTTTTCTGAAAGGAACGGGGCAAAGGGAGAGAGTATATCCCCTAGCAAGCTACAGGGCATCAGGAAGTTTAGGACCAGGCAGGACCGATGGACCACATCTTCATAAAGGGCGCGAGGGAGCACAACCTCAAGAACATCGACGTGCGCCTCCCCAGGAACAGCATGACCGTAATCACCGGGCCGAGCGGGTCGGGCAAATCGTCCCTCGCTTTCGACACGGTCTACGCGGAGGGGCAGCGCAGGTACGTGGAGTCCCTCTCTTCGTATGCCCGCCAATTCCTCGAATTGCAGGAGAAGCCCGACGTCGATTACATAGAAGGTCTCTCCCCTGCCATCAGCATCGAGCAGAAGAGCATCAGCAAGAACCCCAGATCGACTGTCGGCACTGTCACCGAGATCTACGACTACCTGCGGCTCCTTTTCGCCCGCCTCGGCCGCGTTTACTGTTACGGCTGCGGCAAGGAGATCAAGAGCCAGCACACACCGCAGATCGTCGATGCCATACTCGCCCTCGGCCGGGGCACGCAGCTTTCCGTCCTCGCCCCTATCGTAAGGGGTCGGAAAGGGGAGTACCGCAAGGAGATCGACGACCTGAGGAAGCAGGGGTTCACCAGGATCAAGCTCAACGGCAAGATGACCGACCTCTCGGAGAGCATCGTCATTGACAAGAACAAGAAGCACGACATCGACGTGATCATCGACAGTATTACCCTCAGGGAAGGCATCGAGAGGCGCCTTTCGGAAGCGGTAGAGCTTGCCCTCAAGAAGGCGGGGGGCATCGTCAAGGTGGAGACCGCTGCCGAAATGCTCGTCTTCAGCGAGAAATTCGCCTGCCCGGACTGCGGGATCAGCTACCCGGAGATCACGCCGGCCATGTTCTCCTTTAACAACCCCTACGGCGCCTGCCCCACCTGTCTCGGCCTCGGCGTGAAGGAGTATTTCGACCCGGACCTGATCGTCCCGAATAAAGAGCTGTCCCTGCGGGAAGGGGCGATCATGCCCTGGAGCGATAAGGAGCCGACCGTCTTCCTCCCCTTCCTCGAATCCCTCGTCAAGCACTACGGGATCGACGTGCGGGCACCCTTCAAGGAGCTGCCGCAGCTCGTCCAGGACGTACTGTTCCACGGCTCGCAGGGGGAAGAGATCGAATTCTACGTGGAGCGCGCTAACAGGCGCCAGCCCGTCAGGAAGCCCTTCGAGGGCGTGATAAAGGAGCTTGAGCGGGAATGGCGCTCCGCCGGTCCCTGGGAGAAAGAAAGGTTCGAGCGGTACATCAACCTCATCCCGTGCCCCGCGTGCAAAGGGGCAAGGCTCAAAAAAGAGATGCTCTGGGTGCGCTTCGGGGACATCAACATCTACCAGGCGACGGAGATGACCATCGCCGAGGCGTACAAGTTTTTCGGGGAGGCGGACCTGGCCGAGAAGGACCGGGAGATCGCCCGGCCCATCCTGAAGGAGATCACCGCCCGCCTGAAGTTCCTCATCGACGTGGGCCTCGACTACATCTCCCTGGAGCGCTCCTCCGCGACCTTATCCTCCGGCGAATCGCAGAGGATACGCCTGGCGACGCAGATCGGCTCAGGCCTGACGGGGGTGCTCTACGTCCTCGACGAGCCGAGCATCGGCCTCCACCAGCGCGACAACGAGCGGCTCCTCGCCACCTTGGCGAAGCTGCGCGACCTGGGCAACACGGTCATCGTCGTCGAGCACGACTACGATACGATACTCAAGTCGGACTACGTCATCGACCTGGGGCCCGGCGCAGGTGAGAACGGGGGATACCTCGTCTTCATGGGCACGCCGGAGGCGCTGAAATCCGACCCGGAGTCGATCACCGGCCTTTATGTCTCCGACAGGCTGAGGATAGAGCGGCCGAAGGCGCGAAGGAAGCCTAAGGGCACGATCCGCCTTGCAGGGGCGGAGGTCCACAACCTAAAAAAAATCGACGTGGAGATACCCCTCGGCGTCTTCACCTGCGTCACGGGCGTCTCCGGCTCCGGGAAAAGCTCGCTGGTCATCGACACCCTTTTTCCCCTCCTCAAGCAGCGCCTCTACCGCTCGAAGGAGCGGGCAGGGGCTGCCCAGGCGATTACCGGCTTCGAGGCGATAGACAGGGTCATCGACATCGACCAGTCGCCCATCGGCCGCACGCCGCGCTCCAACCCTGCCACCTATACGGGGGTCTTCACGTTCATAAGGGAGCTTTTCGCAAAGATCCCGGAATCCCGCGTCCGGGGCTACAGAGAGGGCAGGTTCAGCTTCAACGTGAAGGGCGGCCGCTGCGAGACGTGCGCGGGCGAAGGCTTCGTGAAGATCGAGATGCAGTTCCTCCCCGATGTCTACATCGTCTGCGATGTCTGCAAGGGAAAGCGGTACAACAGGGACACCCTGGAGATCGAGTACAAGGAAAAGAGCATCGCCGACGTGCTGGAGATGACCGTCACCCAGGCCATAGAGTTTTTCGACTCGATACCCCACATCAAGGCGAAGCTGAAGGTGCTCAACGACGTGGGCCTGGGGTACATCAGGCTCGGACAGTCGGCCACGACGCTCTCCGGCGGCGAGGCACAGAGGATAAAGTTGTCCCGCGAGCTGTCGAAGAGGGACACGGGCCGCACGCTCTACATCCTCGACGAGCCGACTACGGGCCTCCATTTCGCGGACATCGAAAAGCTGTTATTCGTGCTCAACGAGCTTATAGAGAGAGGAAACACCGTAATTGTGATAGAACATAATATGGACATCATCAAGTGCGCCGACTACCTGATCGACCTGGGCCCCGAAGGCGGGGACAGGGGGGGCTACGTGATAGCGAAGGGCACGCCGGAGGAGGTCGTCCGCAGCCGGGAGAGCCATACGGGACGCTTCCTCAGGCGCTATCTGAACGGGTCGCGGCCGTGAAGAGGGTAATCGTCATACCCGCCAGATACGCGTCTACCCGCCTGCCCGGCAAGCCGCTCCTCGATGTGGCGGGGAAGCCGCTCATAGAGTGGGTCTGGGAGGCGGCCCGCGCGTCGAAGCTCGCCGACGGGGTGCTCATAGCAACGGACGATGAACGCATAGCAAAGCGGTGCGTCGCCTTCGGCGCAGAAGTCGCCATGACAGGAGAGTGCGCAAGCGGGACCGACCGCGTCTGCAAGGCGGTAGGGGGCAGGGAAGCGGACTTCGTGATAAACCTCCAGGGGGACGAGCCGGAGATCAGGGGCGATATGATCGACGCGCTATTTTCCGCCCTGGAAGACGGCGGGACCGACATGGCGACCCTTTGCTCGGTCATCGACGACCCCGAGGAGTACGCGAGCCCCGACGTAGTCAAATGCGTCCTCGACGAAAAGGGCTTCGCCCTTTACTTCTCAAGGTCGCCGGTCCCTTACGGGCAGCAGGGCAAGACTGCAACCCTCTATAAGCACATCGGCATCTACGGCTTCACCCGCCCGTTTCTGGAGACCTTCGTCCGCCTTCCAAAGGGAAGGCTCGAAGAGGCGGAATCCCTTGAGCAGTTGCGCGCCCTTGAGGCAGGCTACAGGATCAGGGTGATCGTCACAGAGTACGACGGTACAGGCGTCGATACCCAGGCCGACCTCGACACCGCTGCCGCAAGGCTCGGCCGGCGCGCCTAAGGCCCGGCCGTTTCTCTCTTCTTAAAAAGATAGGTAAACCAGAAATTTTCTGAAAAACTGTCTACCAGGTCGAGGCGCTCTGCGATCCTCTCCCTTATCGTTGCGCCTTCCGAGCGTATGAGGCCGGAGACGAGGCAGTAATCCTTCCCGTAGAAGCCGTCCATCCTGGTCAGGGGGTCGATCGCTGCGAAGTGCATGTTCGCAATAAGGAGGTCTGCGGGGAGGTCCACAAAGCCTGAGGCGTCCCCCCTGATAAGGTGCAGCCTCTCATCCGGACCGTTGAGGCGCTTGTTCCGGACGGCCGCTTCGATGGCGAGGTTGTTGCTGTCGATGCCTACGGCCGTTTCGGACCCCATCTTCAGGCAAGCCAGGGAAAGCACGCCCGTGCCCGTGCCGAGGTCGAGGACGCGTCGAGGTCTTGTTTCCGCAAAGAGCCTGTCAAGGAGCGTCAGGCAGCCCCGCGTGCTCGCGTGGAAGCCCGAGCCGAAGGCCATGTTGGGGTCGATGACGATATCGAAAGGGGCGCCCGTCGGCCCGTTCCAGGGTTGGTGTATCCCGATCCGGCCCACCCGCAGCGGTGCGAGGGGTGCACCCGATTCCCAGTCCTCGTGCCTGATCGCAAGCTCCGATCGGAAGGCCAGGCCCAGGCGCTCGAAAAGCTCCTTTTTCGGTGCGTGGTAAAAGAGGAACGAATAGGCCCCCTCGTGCCAGAAGCCGATGTAATCGGCGTCCCTGGCCAGGGACGCCTTCGAGCTCAGATCGCCTTCAAACTCGTAGATGTAGACGAGGTCGTACACGAAGCTGATCAGACGGGCTTGAAGCGCTTTAGGTCTCTATCTTGATCTGCTTCGGCTTCACCTCTTCCTTCTTGGGAAGCTCGATCCTCAGGATGCCGTCTTTGAGGGCGGCCTTGATGTGCGCTGCGTCTATCGATTTGGTGAGGGTGAAGGACCTCGCGAAGGTGCCGTATCCTCTTTCCATCCTGAAATAGCTCTCCGGGTCGATCCCCGCCTCCAGGCGCCTTTCCCCTTTGATGGTCAGCTCGTTCTCGTGTATCTTGATGTCGATCGTCTCCTTATCGACCTCCGGCACTTCCAGCTTGAGGACGAAGCCGTTCGCCGACTCGAAGATATCGACGGGCGGCGTCCACTCGCTCGCCACGAAGTCTTCCTTCCGGGTCCTTTCCATGTCGCGGTACATCTTATCGAGCCTTTCCTGCAGCGTGAGCAACTCCCTGAATGGGTCCCACCTGGTTACCGCCATTATGACACCTCCGTCCTTTTACTTTATTATAATGGTACATCCTTCCCTCTTCAAGAGGGAAGGATGAAGATGTATGGGCCGGGGTCCTTTCGCGCCTTTTCCCTGTCTCTCGAGGCCGCGCCTCCTCGACGTACTTCTACTAGCCCCATAACGTAATCGACGTCTTAAACATCCTAACTATTTACTTAGTACAGCCCGCTCTTACCGCCGCGCAATTATAGGGGCTCAGCGCCCCCTCCAGCGGCAAAGCCGCATGGAGCCTTCCCCCTCAGACAGGCAAAGAATGTGCTCTTTATACGATTGCGGCGGTCGCGGCTCGGGGCGGGCCTCGGCTTACAGTGAGCTAGAATACGCGTATGAAGACTCGATCTTAGGATGAAAGCGTGCGTTGGCGAGCCCGGGGAGCGCCTCCAGGAATCGATGATAGGCAGATGCACTGTGAGACGTGTCGGCCGGGCCTATCAGTTCAAAGTAGGTTTGCGGGCACCCGCACGTTCCGAGAGTGCTGAAAAGGAACCACCGTCCATGCGGGTCGTAAGTCGGAGGCCACACGTCGAGCTCACGCGCCGCCCCGCCCTATCAGTTCAAAGTCGGTTTGCCGGGAACCCGCACGGTAAAGGGCGTGCTGAAAAGGCGCCACCGTGCATGCGGGTGGTACGCCAGAGGCGCGAGTCCAGCCGCCCAAAGCATTGGTTTAGCTTTTTTCGTATCGCTTTCCCCCGCCCTCACCTCTCGCCTTTTCCATCGCCCGGTAATAGAATATATAGGGCACGGAGCAACGCATGGGCATACCGTACGGTTTCGAAGAAACCATCGGCCTGCGCAGGGAGATGGAAGACGTCCACGCAGTCTGGGATGACCCGGAGACCGGCATCTTCGGCGCAGAGGTTTACGACGGCCACGGTGGGCGCACCGCAGCCGTCCTTGCCGCTGAGATGCTGACGCCTTTCTTTTTCTCGAGGCAAAAGGCGATATGGCGGGAGGATGATGAGAGACGGTTGAGCGCCGAGGCGCTGCGCGAAGCGTATCTCGCCGCCGACCGTTATATCGTCGGCCGGACCGAGAGCGGCGCCGCCTCCGCCACGCTCTACATTTACGGAGACGCCTTTCTTGCAGCCAATGCCGGCGACGCCAGGATAGTGGTGGGGGAAGGGACCGGCGCAATCGACCTTACGGTCGATCATAAGCCCGACTCCCCGGACGAGAGGGCGCGCATCGAGGCGCTGGGCGGGATGGTGCTCGAATACGACGTGGCGCGCGTCCAGGGGGTGCTCGCAATGAGCCGCTCCCTGGGCGACGCTGCCCTCAAGCCGTTCGTTACGGCCGAGCCGAGGATCGCCCAGGGCTTCCTCGGCAGGGGAAGCGACGTGGCCCTCATCGCCTGCGACGGCCTCTGGGACGTAATGACCTCGGAGGAGGCGGTCCGGATCGCACGGGCCGCAGACGGGCCGGGCAACGCGGCGCGGGCGCTGGAAAAGGCAGCCCTGAAGCGGGGAAGCACGGACAACATCACGGTAGTCGTCCTCGACCTGCGGCGCTATACAGCCGCTTTCGAGCGGGACGCCCTAGCGGTAACGCGCGTCCTCGACTGCGCGTAAGTCGACCTTGCGCGCGACACCGCCGCCTCCGGCGCGGGCCGGCCCCCTGTCCCCTGACAGGCCCGCAAACGGCGTCCGCATTACACGCTGCACTACACTATTTGACCAGGGGCAGCATGGCCTTGAACTCCGCGGTCCCCGCTCGCTGCAAAAGCTCGTAGATCGCCATTTCCGCAGACGTTATCGTAATGCCGGCAGACCGCATCCTCTCGACGGCTATGGAGACATTATGGGTGGAGCGCGAGGCTATCGCGTCGGCGACTACGTGGACCGTGAAGCGGGGATGGGCCGACAGCGCGGTCTGGGCGACGCAGATGTGCGCCTCGATGCCGCATATAATGAGGGCGTTCCTTCCCGTCTTTGCAACGCACGCGGAAAAGTCTTCGGTAAGGAAGCAGTTGAAGGTCGTTTTCGGAATTGCCGGGCCGGTGAGCTTCTCCGCTATCTCCGGTATCGTCCGGCCGAGCCTTTCCTGCTCCGTGGCTATAACGGGCAGGCCCATCACCTCGGCAAGGCCCAGGAGGCGCCTCGTGTTCGCCACCGCCTGCTCGCCCTCCGCCATTGCGGGGACGAGCTTTTCCTGCATGTCGATTACGACGAGGACCGCTTCTTCCCGCCCGATGATGCCATTATTCCTCACGCGCGCCGCCTCACCTGCGCATCCCGATCCATCGACTTCGAAAAAAAGAGGCGCGAGACCTGAAAGAGAATTAGGCGAACCGAATCGAACACTTATTTTTTCGGCTGCATCTGCTGGTCACAGCAGACGATATCGCACGCCTCGACGCATCCGCACGTCTCATCGACTGTAACAACAAGGCCGCACACCTCACAAGAAAGCTTACTCCCTGCACTAATCTTCGGCGCCTTCCCCTTGGGGGCCTTTGCCGCCTTGGCTTTCGGGGCCTTTGCAGGCGCCTTCGCCGCCTTTGCCTTCCCCGCGTTTGCCTTTGCCGCAGCCGCTTTCGGCGCAGCTTTGGCCGGACGCTTAGCGCCCTTTGCTTTCACGGGTTTCTTCGGCTTCGCCGCTTTTGGTTTTGCCGCTGCTTTTTTTGCCTTCGGAGCCGCTTTTGCCATTCCCTTATCACCCCCTCCTTTTGGTTCTTCACTCGTGCTGCCCGGTTCGCCTAACCCTTCCTTTCGCATCGCGCTCTTTCCGCCTCTTCGGGCCGAATGCCCTACGGCGCGCAGGTCTTCCTGTCTATCCGGTCAACAGCGCTCGATCCTGATGTGCGCTGCACGCTTCGCAGCCTTCAGCGCCGCAGGGTCGCCCTTTATGCGGCCGACCAGGTTCACGTCGCTTGCCGGCACGGGCTCCGGCCCACGGCTCAAAGGTGTCGGACCAAAGAAGATTGCGAGGGCTGCGCCGGGCGGCCAATATCCGATGTCTCCCACGGCCACGCGGGTCGTGGCCGTTTCGTCGAGCTGCCGGCTCACGGGGATTTCGAAGTAGAACTCGTCGCCCCACACATTGGGTCGCGTTTCTATGGGGAGGACCTCCGCAATCGTCCGCGCGCAGGCCGTATCGAAGAGCTCGGCCTCGACTGTGACATCCCCGATCGTGATCCTTACGGGCGTAAGCATTGCACCCCCACGGAGTTTGTCACTAAATATAAGACTATTGACGCGCCATCTCAACAAAAAAGTGGGCCGGAAGCGCCGTTTTACTGCAAAAACATGATGCAAGGTGATCTTTTTTGCCAATTGCCTGCCTTTTGGCCCATAATATGACTGATGAGCACGTTCCTCGCCGTTTTCTTCTTCCTCTACAGCATCCTCCATCTTTACCTGCTCGTAAAGGCCAGGGCCGCCCTTTACTTAAGCGCGTGGGCCACTCTCTTGCTTGCCCTGCTCATGGTCTTCATGATGCTCCTGCCGGTTCTCACGCGCTTTCTGGAAAACGACGGTGAGATCGCAAGCGCGCGTCTTACAGCCTACGCGGGATACACGTGGATGGCCCTGCTCTTCCTTTTTTTCTGCACCTCGATAATCATCGATGCGGTCCGTCTCGCTGTCTACCTCTTCGATTCCGCTGCGCCAAAAGGCGCGAGGCTTTCGATGCCTTCGCCGGGGGCCTTTTTCCTTTCCACTTGCGCGGTCGTCGCGGCCGTCGCAGTCTACGGATGGTTCGAGGCGCGTCATATATGCGTCGAGCACGTCACCCTTTCTACGCCCAGGCTGGCCTCCCGGCCGGACCGCTTAAGGATCGTCCAGGTCTCCGACATCCACCTGGGGCTGACCGTTGGGACGGATAGGCTGCGAAGGATTACCGACGCGATACGGGAGGCAAAACCGGATGTACTCGTATCGACGGGCGACTTGCTGGACGGCCGCATGGCCGACGAGGAGGGCGCCGTCGGGCTCCTTGGCAGTCTTGCACCGAGGCTCGGCAAATTCGCCGTTACAGGCAACCACGAGTTCTACATGGGCATCGGCCGGGCGATTTCCTTCACGACGAGGGCAGGGTTCCGCGTGCTCCGGGGAGAGGCGGTCGGTGTAGACGGCGGCCTCAACATCGCAGGCGTCGATGACCCTGCGGGGCCCGGCTACAAGTCGGGCGCGGGCGAAGCGGCGCTCCTCGCGTCCGTCCCGAAGGGGAGCTTCATCCTTCTCCTCAAGCACAGACCCGTCATGGACGGAGGGAGCGTGGACCTTATCGACCTCCAGCTTTCGGGCCACGTCCATGACGGGCAGATATTCCCTTTCAGGCTCATCGGGCGCTTCTTCTTCCCGTTGATCGCGGGCCTCTATTCCTTCCCGCCGCACCCTGCACGCCTCTATGTCAGCAGGGGTTCCGGCACGTGGGGACCGCCCATCCGCTTTCTCGCGCCCCCCGAAGTGACGATCATCGACCTCATCGGGGCGCAGGGCCGCTGAGCGTTGCGGCCCGTGGAACGTTAAGCAGGATGTCGCGGGCGCCCCGCTAAGGCAGATTGTTCTGAGTCTGAAGAGTCCGCCTTTTAGAAGAAAAGGCGGTGCTGCGAGCGCCCGTACCCTCTCTTACTCTACGTCTCGCAGCAAACGAAGGGTCGCCCTTACGCTGATCGGGAGCGAAAGCCCCAGCGTGTGAAGGGGGCGTGTCCCACTCCTTGATATATCCTTAAATTCAAATGCGTTTGCCCTCGCAACCACTTGAAGGTATTGACAATCTGTCAACCTTGCGGGTAGAATGCAGCGAGGCATCGTTAGGCTGCGCGCCATACAGCTTTTCAAAGAAGGAAGACGATTTGAGCCTTATCTACTCCGTAGTGCCCCCGGGCGTTCTATGCCAGATTTTTGTGGGCCTGAGCCGCACCGTTATCCTTTTCATCGTTTCGTCGGGGCTTTCCCTCATACTGGGCGTGCTCCGCATCCCGAACGTTGCCCACGGCTCCTTATACATGATCGGCGCCTTCATGGCCTTCACCATCTCCAAAATGTTCGGGGGCGGAAGCACGGGCTTCTGGGTCGCCCTCGTCTGCGCGCCCCTCGGCGTCGCGCTCTTGAGCTTCTTGTGCGAGCGCGGGCTTTTCCAATACCTGTACGAGCGGGAGCACCTCATGCTCCTTTTGCTCACCTTTGCCCTTTCCCTCGTCTTCGGCGACCTCGTCAAGCTCGTATGGGGCGGTGAATACAAGTCCGTCCCCGTGCCTTCCGTCTTCCAGGGCTTCGTCCCCCTGTTCGGCGGGCTGCCTTTCCCTATCTACAACCTGTTCCTCCTCGTCCTGGGGCCTATCGTTGCCGTCGCCCTCTGGCTCCTCGTCAACAAGACGAAGATGGGGAAGATCGCCCAGGCGGCAGCAGTAGACAGGGAGATGGTCGGCGCGGTGGGCATCAACGTGAGCTGGGTCTTCGCCTCCGTCTTCGTCATCGGGTGCCTCCTCGCCGGCTTAGGCGGCGTGCTCGTTGCGCCGACGGTGAGCGTCACTTTAGGCATGGACGCGACGCTCATCATAGAGGCCTTCCTGATCGTCATCATGGGAGGATTAGGCAATATATGGGGCGCCCTTCTCGGCGCGCTCATCTTCGGCCTCACCCAATCCCTCGGCATCCTTATCTGGCCTGGGTTCGGCATAGTCTTCCCGTACGCGGCCGTGATCGTGGTGCTCGTATTCAGGCCTACGGGCCTTTTGAAATCGACATGGTGAAGAAGGCGCTCATATTCATCGCCGTCCTTGCCCTGCTCTTCCTCTTGCCGCTGGGGCTGCCCAGGTTTTATGTATACATGGCCGCCATCGTGCTCATCTACGGCCTTGCCTCGACGAGCTGCAACTTCGCGCTCGGCTACGGCGGCCTCTACCAGTTCCACCATGCGGTCTTCTACGGCGTAGGCGCCTACGGGACGGCCCTCATCATGGTAAAATCGGGCCTCTCTCCCTGGCTCGGCTTCGTCGTAGGCCCCCTCGTCGCGGCCGCGCTGGGGTTCATCATGGGCCTTATCTGCGTCCGCCTTTCGAAGCTCTACTTCGGGATGCTCCAGTTGTCCCTGGGGTCGCTCGTATGGGCCATCATCTACAGATGGTACTCCTTCACGGGGGGCGACGACGGCATGCACGGCATCCCCGTGCCGGACCTCATCTCTTCGGGCACTTCCTCCTATTACTTCACGCTCATCGTCACCCTCGTCTGCATGTTCGTCCTCTATCGGATACTCAAGGCGCCTTTCGGCAGCGTCCTCCAGGCGATACGCGACAACAACGTGAGGAGCGAGATGATCGGCGTGAACGTGCACAGGCACCAGCTCGTCGCCCTGACGATCGCCGCCTTCTTCGCCGGCGTTGCGGGCAGCCTCTTCGTCGTCGTGGACAACACGGTCTTCCCGGACATGCTCTTCTGGACGCTCTCCATGGAGATGGTAATCATCTGTCTTTTGGGCGGCTGGCACACGTTCCTGGGACCCATGCTCGGCGCTGCGATGATCGTGGCGCTGCGCACGTTCGTCTCGACTTATACGGTGTACTGGGCGCTCGTCCTCGGCATCATCATGATGCTCGTTATATTCTTCCTGCCGGAGGGCGTCCTCGGCTGGCTGATCGGACTGTTCGGCAGAAAGCGCAGTGCAGCGGCCGGCTCGAAGGCTGCGCTGGCGGGTGAGTGATGCTCAGGGTCGAAGGCATCCATAAGTCGTTTTCAGGCTTCAAGGCGGTCAACGGGGCCAACCTGCACGTCGCCGGGGGCGAGATCGTAGCGGTCATAGGGCCTAACGGGGCGGGCAAGACGACGCTCTTCAACCTTATCACGGGTATCCTGAAGCCTGATGCGGGGAGCGTCTTTTTCAAGGGGGAGAACATCACGGGCATGCCCCCTTATCAGTTGTGCAAGAAAGGCCTTTCCCGCTCTTTCCAGGTCGTCAACGTCTTCCCCAGGCTCACCGTCTTCGAGAACGTCCGCGTCTCCGTCATCGCCAGGGAGAACAAGACGTGGGGCATGTTCACCCCTGCGCGGAGAATCGCAACGGAGGAGGCGGCGGAGATCCTGAAAAGCGTCGGCCTTTACGCCAATAAGGACCGGGCGAGCGCCGCCCTGTCCCACGGCGAGAGGAAGGTTCTGGAGATCGCCATAGCCTTGGGCGGCAAGCCGGAGTTCCTTATCCTGGACGAGCCGACTGCGGGTATGTCGCCCGATGAGACTGCCCTCTGCATCGACCTCATCAGGCGGCTTTCCAAGGAGTTCGGCCTTACGATACTCTTCTGCGAGCACGACATGGAGCTCGTCTTCGCCATCGCCAACCGCATCATGGTGATGGTCCGGGGCGCGACCATCGTGCAGGGCCCTTGCGACGAGGTGCGCTGCAACCAGGCAGTGCAGGACGCATACTTAGGCGGGAGCGACACGACATGCTCAGCGTAAAGGGCATACATACCTATTACGGCTTGAGCCACATCCTCTACGACGTCTCCCTCGAGGTGTCGAAGGGGGAGATCGTCGGCCTCCTTGGCAGGAACGGGGCGGGCAAGAGCACGACCATGCGGAGCATAGCCGGCCTTACGCCGCCCAGGCAGGGGACGATTACTTTCAACGGCGAGCCGATCGGCGGCAAGAGCGCTTACGTGCTCGTCAGGCAGGGCATTGCATACGTGCCCGACGACCGGCGCGTATTCGCCGGCCTCTCCGTAGACGACAACCTGGAGATCACTTACAGGCGCAACGACGAATGGCATAAGGAACGTATCTACGACCTCTTCCCCGCGCTCAAGGAGATCAAGGACAGGCGGGCAGGCAACTTGAGCGGCGGCGAGCAGCAGATGCTCACTATAGGGCGCTCCCTCATGACAGGCCCGGAGCTCCTCCTCCTCGACGAGCCTGCGGAAGGGCTGGCCCCCCTCATCGTCCGGGACCTTGAGCGGCAGATACTCAAGCTCAGGGAAGCAGGGATCAGCATCCTCCTCTCCGAGCAGAACATCAAGTCCGCCATGAACCTGATCGAGCGGGCCTACGTCATTGACAACGGCCGCATCAGGTTCCACGGGACGGTAGCGGAACTCGAGACCAACGAGGAAGTCAAGAAGAAGTACCTGATGGTGTAGCCACCACGGCAAAAGCATTCAGAAAATATCACCTTGGCCACAGTACAGACTGCTTTTCCCGCCGTTTGCTATCGGCATTCCCATTATCCCACGCTATGCCTTAGTACAGCCCGCTCTTGCCGCCGCCGCAGTCATTGGGGCTCAGCGCACCCTCCACCGGCAAGGCCGGATGGAGCCTCCCCTCTCAGACAAGCAAAGAATATATGCTCTTTATTCCGTTAGCTCATTTATTCCCACGGCGGCGGGATGGGCGGGTAGCGGAAATCGATGAGGAAAGGCTCGTCCCAGGTGACGTGCCGGCGGAATATGGCCGTCAGCTCGTCCGGGCCGGCAGCCGCCTTCGCCTTTATCCCGAAGGCGCCGGCCAGGCGCACGAGGTCGGGGTTCGCCAGGGCCATCGTATGCTCCTTGCCGTAGCGCCGCCTCATGTAGCCTTCGAGCAGGCCGTACGCGCCGTTATTGTATACAAGGATGACTGCCGGGATGTTATGGGCGGCAAGCGTGGCCAGCTCTCCCGAAAGGGCGGTGAAACTCCCGTCCCCCGTGACGCAGAGGCAGGGCGCATCGGGCCTTCCGAGGCGGGCGCCTGCGGCAGCGGGGAAGGCGTAGAAAATGGGCGACATGCCCCCGGGGCTTAAGAACGTGCGGGGACTGTAGACGGGGAAATAGAGCTCGGCCCAATAATAGATGAGGGTGAGGTCCCAGACGGTCAGCGCGTCGGGCGGGATGTCCCGCCTCAGGCTCCTCACGATCCTGAATCCTTCGCTCTCCTTCTCCAGGGCGGCCCCTTCTTTCGCCCTGGCAGCGGCCAGCGCCGCCATGTCCCATGAAGACCTCCTGCCCTCCATGACAACCCGGAGGGACGCGGCCGCAGCTTTCAGGTCGGCCGTCACCGCCGCCGCCAGCGGCCGGTAATTTCGGCCGATCCACCGGTCATCGACATCGATGTGGACGAGGCGGGGGAGCTTCACTCCCCTTCGTTTCGTCTCCGTCTCCCGCAGGCGCGCGCCTATCGCGATGACGAGGTCTGCGCCGGCGAGTATGCGCCGCGCCATGCCCCGCCCCCTGACGCTGCCGAAGGCGTACTTTCTGTCCTCGGGCAGCGCGCCCTTCCCCCTCGTGCTCGTCAAAAAAGGTATGGACGACTCGCTGCAAAGGGCGTCGAGGGGCGCGCCTGCGCCTTCCTCCAGCAGGCCGCCCCCGCCGACGATCACGGGCCTTTCGCTGCCTTTGAGCAGCCTTTCTATCGGTCCGGGGTCGAAGGGGGCCGCCTTTTCAGCACGGGGAACGGGCGCGCCTGCGTCAAAGGGGACCTCCTTATCGAGAAGAGCGTAAGGGATGAAGAGCGCGACAGGCCCCTTGCGGGGCGACGAGGCGGCGCGGAAGGCGGCATCCATGACGGCGATCAGCTCTTTCGCTTCCGGGACGACGAAGACCGCCTTGGCTATCCCGGAAAGGAGCGCCTCGGGCGCGGCCATCCCGTGGAGCACCCCTTTGTCCGCGCGTTTCCTCTCCACCTCGACAACGATGAAGACCAGGGGCACATCCGACCCGTGGGCCTCCATGCATGGCGTGACGACGTTGCCGAGGCCCGGCCCCGGCGTCACGAGGACGACGCCCGTCTCCCCTGAGGCCCTCGCGAAGCCGTCTGCCATGAATGCGGCGTTCGCCTCGTGCCTCGCCATCAGAACCGCGATCTTCGAGTTTTCCAGGGCGCTGTTCAGCGGAAGCGTATGAACCCCCGGCAAATGGAAGATGCGGCGGACCCCCCTCTCCTCCAGAAAGCGCACTATAGCCTGATTTGCCAGCATAATTAAGACTTTAAACGAAGTTTAGCATACTGCATCGGGAAGTTAAATAAAATTTAGTTGACATGCACGTCGGTTTGATTTAGTTTAATACAATAAACTTTTTATGAGTGTTTACTGTTTATGACGAAGAACGGAGGATCGAGCATAGGTGAGCGAATACGCATGATAAGGCAGGCGAAATCCCTTACCCAGGAGGAGCTTGCCTCGAGGGCCGGGCTGACCAAGGGCTTCATCTCCCAGGTCGAGCGGAACATCACGTCGCTCTCCGTCGAGAGTCTCCTGGGCATACTCGACGCCCTCGACCAGAAGGCGTCCGTATTCTTCGACGAGGGGTTCGACGAGAAGATCGTATTCGGGACGGACGACAGGGTGAGGCTGGAAATGGAGAGCGAAGTCGACTTCGATATCCTCGTCCCGGCCGCCCAGAACAGGCTCATGGACCCCGCGCTCCTCGCCCTGCGCAGCGGCGAGGCAACGGACGAGGAGGAGCCCCACGAGGGGGAGGAATTCGGCTTCGTATTGTCGGGCAGCATCGACGTGATGCTCGGCGTGAAGACGTACAGGGTGCGAAAGGGGGAATGCTTCTACTTCAAGGCGTCGAAGAAGCATTACCTCATAAACAGGCGGAAGAAGGGGGCGCTGGTCCTCTGGGTATCTTCGCCGCCGAATTTTTGACGCGGACGCCGGGTGCGCTCTCGACGGCAAGAACGAAAGACTGCCCCGGCCGGACACGATGAGTATATGGCATAGCTGAAGCTGCCGGACATCAAAGAATTCGGGAGGTGGTAAAGTGATCATTCAAACGCCAACTAAGTTTTTTCTTGTCAGCGGCTCTTCCGAAGGGTTCTCTTTACTCAATGCATTTGACGGCGCCCTTATCGCTTCAGGCGTCGGAGATACCAATCTCGTGAAAATGAGCAGCATCCTCCCTCCCGGATGCAAAGAGGTAAACCCGCCGCCCGTCCCGATGCCCCAGGGGGCGCTCGTGCCGGTTGCCTACGCGTCCCTTACGAGCGATATACCGGGGGAGATCATCTCTGCGGCAGTGGCTATAGGCATACCTGAAGACGAGAACCGTGCGGGCCTCATCATGGAGTATTCTGCAAGGGCGGAAGAGAAGGCCGTGGTGGAGCACGTCAAGGAGATGGTGCGAAAAGGCATGGAGCTCCGCAAAAGGCCTATGAAGACGATAATGGCGATTTCGGCCACCCACAGGGTCGCGGGCGTCGGCGCGGTCTTTGCGGGCGTGGTCCTGTGGGATTAGCTCCTGCATGTGCTCAGAGGTGAAGGACGGGCCGCAGGGTCCCCTATCTTCACGGCAGACAACGGTTACACTAGCCGGGCTCCGGGCTTAAATCGCACCCCGGAAGGTCTTCACCCCCCGGCACGTCCCGGACATATTCCCTATGAAAGGCGTTTTCAATCACACCTTTATCGGCGCAAGAGAGACGGGGGGACAGGCGGCCGTTGTCCTGGTGGGCTGTCCCCTCGATGAGACTTCTTCCTTCCGGCCGGGGACGCGGTTCGCCCCGGAATCCATCAGGAAGGCGTCGTGGACGCTGGAGACTTACAGCCCGTACTTCAAGGACGACCTCGAAGATATGTCTTTTGCGGACTCCGGCGACCTTCCGCTTCGGCCGGGCGACCTGTCGTACTCCCTCGACACCATCGAGCAGGCGGCGGCCGAGGCGTACGATGGGGACGGCAAGGCCCTGTTCCTCGGCGGCGAGCACCTCATCACGTACCCAATCATGAAGGCTGTGAAGAGGCGCTTCGACGGCGTGCAGGTGGTCCATTTCGACGCCCATTGCGACATGCGGGACGACTACGAGGGCCAAAAGCTCTCCCACGCAACGGTGATGAGGCGCGTAGCGGAGATAGGGGCAGGGGAGGTCCTCCACGTAGGGATA